>Ga0208113_1000002_pt1 | contig 98511 bp, 73 predicted proteins | sample Knorr_S7_td_NADW_FD_185598 | JGI IMG/M metagenome (GOLD analysis project Ga0208113, IMG submission 185598) | Marine microbial communities from Southern Atlantic Ocean transect - Knorr_S7_td_NADW_ad_2505m_LV_A (SPAdes) (version 2) | ecosystem: Environmental > Aquatic > Marine > Oceanic | place...
ATCAAATGCTCGTCTTCACCAACACCAAGCGTATGGTGGAAATCCTCTCCGAGAGGCTGGGGAAGTTCAGAATCCGAGCCATCGGGCTGCACGGTGATCTGCCTCAGGGCAAGAGAGAGAAGATACTCGACTCGTTCAAGAGCGGTGGCGAGAGCATCGTGGTCGCCACCGACGTGGCAGCCCGTGGCCTTGATGTGGATGGCATCACCCACGTCGTAAACTACGATCTGCCCGTTGACACCGAGTCGTATGTCCACAGAATCGGCAGAACCGGCAGGATGGGCAGAAAAGGCGAGGCCTGGAGCTTCGTCACCAACGAAGACCGTCGACTCATCGAGAAGATCGCATCGACGTGGAATCTCAACATCCCCTACGTTGATGCCCCTAGCCTGCCCGAAGGCATGGACAGGGACCCCATTGGCAAGAGAGACGACTGGGAGGAAGTATCGGACCCATTCGGGATGGTCACCGTCAGACTCGCCTTGGGTAAATCGGATTCGACCAAGAGAGCCATAGCAGACTGGATCACTCGGGAAGCGCGGGTCTCTGATATCGTGATTGGGGAGATCTCACAGAGCGAGGACGAGACGAAAGTGGAAATTCATGTCGACAAGGTCGCCTACGTGATTGATGTGATTAAGGCTCGTGATTTCAATGGACGCTCGCTAGAGCCTTCTATCGTGGCCCCCTAAGGTGGAAAAATATGGTCGATGAGGGGGTTACCACACTGAACCTCCTCGGTTTCTTCTGCCCCGTGCCCATACACGAGACTAGGAAGGCTGTCGAGTCGTCTGAGGGGGGGTCGCTGTTCGAAGTGGTCTGCGACGACCCGGAGACGTTGCACGACATGCCTGCTCTTTGCGACAGGATGAGGCTCGAGCTGCTGGGCGTGAGCGAGGACGCCGGCGAGTACACCTTCCGCATCAGGAGCCCGGCGCGGCCGTGAGAGATTGTTCAAAGGGGGTGTGCTTCTCGATGAGTTTCGTGGCCAGCGATATGAGCATCACCGAACTGGGAGAGGTTCCCGCGGATGCACGTCTGCCGACCGACTACGGGGACTTCAGGATACGCGTCTTCCATGAGGATAGCACGGGATCCGATCACGTCGCACTTACTCTGGGGGACATGACTGGCCCTGATCCGGTCCTCGTCAGGGTCCACTCGGAGTGCCTCACAGGAGATGCATTTGGCAGCCTGAGGTGTGATTGTGGTGCTCAACTCGAAGCTGCGATGAGGCAGATCCACGAAGTCGGATGGGGCTGCCTCGTCTACTTGCGCCAAGAGGGGCGAGGAATCGGACTGCATGCCAAGATACAGGCCTACAACCTGCAGGATAAGGGGGCTGATACCATGGATGCAAACCTGCTGCTCGGGCATCCCGCGGATGCTCGGGACTACCGGATTGCATCAGAGATACTGCGTGCCGTGGGAGTAAACGGCGTCTGCCTCCTAACCAACAATCCCGACAAGATCAGACAACTCAGCGAGAATGGGGTCAACGTGGTCCAAAAGATGCCTCTGGTGGTCGGCGTCGGAGAGGAGAATAGGGAGTACCTGGCAGCCAAAGTCAACAGGATGGGGCACGAGATAGCCGACGAAGACATCAACGGCTCAGCCCGGTGATTCAATGGGGCCGTGACCGGGACTCGAACCCGGGCCGGCGGGACCACAACCCACCGTGCTAACCGCTACACCATCACAGCCGTACGTGTGACGGTGGAGGAAGGCCGTTTATCAACCGTTACGCATGCTTGCACGGATGCACTGAGGACCAACGGATTGAAGCCCTGCACTCTACCGTTGTCTGGACATGAGGGGGCCCGCTGGTGTTACGATTATCCTCCTCCTCGTCTTCTCCTTGGCACCTATGGTGCCATTTTCCGCCGCAGACACCGTCATCGGCGCCGAAGGGATCGAACTCATAGAAGCTGGTGACTTCTCGGACTCCGAGCAATGGGAGATATCGGCCACTGCCGGTTTCTCCAGCGAGCAGGCTGAGTACTCTGGTGGGATGGTCGCCGATGGCGAGCTTTCCTTCACCCACGACCGGCCTGATAACTTCGAACAAGTGACTTCCTGGGCCACTAACAGCCCGACTTTGTCTAATGCTACCCTCGGGGAGCCCGATTCTTACTACACCTGGTCTAAGGGCCCGAACATCACGATGAACGGGTACGACTTCGCTGGACTGCATGGCATGCAGATCGCCAACGTTTCGATGGTCCTGCACTTCTCCATCCCAGATGCGCTATCCCAGGATACTGTGAGGGTCGTTCTGCAGAATCACGGCTTCGACAAGTTGGTCGTGACCTTCGGGCACACCTTCGGCCCTATTCTTAGGATGTCCAACCCTCTTGTGCTGCCACTGGAGGACCTAGTCCAGATAGACTGGGGCGCATTGGAGGGTACCCAGTTCACTGTCGATTACACCTCCCAGGGGGCGAGTGACGACTCCGAGGTCAGAGTGGACGCGGTCGGGTTGAGGGTGAAGTACCATCAGCCGTGGTACTCCTTCGAGACCACCAAGGCCGTCCACACCCTCAATGATGTTGATTCACCGGTTGTCGATTTCGGACCATACGACGGAGAGATCTCCGGGCTCTCCCAAGTTTCCTGCGGGCTGACCCCAAACGGCCCTGAGGCGGGGATTTGGACATTCGATGTTGAAGTCCCTCCTCTGCAGCAATTGGGGCGGTTACACGTCTACGGGGCCGGCAATCACACGATATGGGCTCTGCCTGTCGGCTTCGACGGAGACTACAGCGAGAAGCAATCAGGGGAACTGCTGGACAACCCCAATTCAACCCAGCAAATCCGTATCGACATCGAGGATGGGTGCATCTCCGGTGCCAGAGTGGACATCAACGACCCGCACCTCGTGGCCTATGGGGCCGTTTCAGGGGAGTTCGGAGGGCTAGCCGACACGAGTTACATTCGATTCGCCGTCGGCAGCGAATTGATTGCCAGCATACCGATGGAGGACGGTGCCTTCGTTGTTGATGTCCCTGTTGGTTACGCTCTGCCCGAACGGTTGGGAGAGATGGTCACCGGGGTCGCTGCGAGGTTTCAATGGTCTTCGAACGGGACTGCTGAAACCACAGTGGTCCACATTCACTCAGTCTCCATCACGGGTGGCTACGACGTCGAGTGGGACCTCGACCCGGAGTGCATGCCACTCGATGATATGTCTTTCAACGAGGATGATGCGGGCGTTCACATCCCTATGGACGTCAGGTGCATCGACGACCTCACCGCACCTGAAGACCTAGCACTGAGCGCCGTCAGCGGAGACCCGACCGTCATCGAAGCGACCATCGTCGACCAGTATGTCAGGATTCAACCTGTCAGGGACGCCTGGGGGGAGACTTCTGTAATGGTCGTAGTAGAAGACGAACGTGGTAACACCTGGACTGGTGAGATGAGCATCACGGTGAACCCGATCGAGGATCCCCCAGTCCTTGAGGGACTCCCCCTCACAGTATATATCGAGTTGGGCGAGACGATGGTCGTTGACATCACAGTGACAGATTCCGATACCCAGTCTCTGACCTTCTCGGCCAGTCGCTCATGGGCTACCTTCGATACAGCGAACGATCTGATTCTGACTCCGGTGGAATCTGGTTCTCACATAGTGGAGATCGGTGTCAGCGACGGGACAAATGACATCTCGCAGTCGATTGAAGTCGTAGTGACGGCCAAACCCGATCTCCTCATAGAATCAATAGACGTGAGACGGGATGGATTGAGCGTCTCGGAGCTGGTTGACGGGGATGTCATCGAGATTTACGCTTACGTCAGAAACGAGGGAAGGGGGCTTGCCGATGCTGTCAACGTCAAGTGCACGGTCGGGAGCATCTTGGTCGGTGTAGTCATGGTCGAATCCATACCGTCCGGGGGATTAGGTGTAGCAGTTTGCGATGCACAGGTGTCGGGGCCCGATGATGCATTGACGATTGAAGTCGTGGCAGACAGCACCGCATCCATCGACGAGACTTCGGAGAACAACAACGACCGCCTGATCACTATGATTGTGAGCGAGAGGGGAACTGGCTCGGGCAGTATAATTGATTCACTCAACCGAGGGCCAGCAGTCGTCTTCCTCTCCATTGGGATAATTCTGATTGCCCTCACCGCACTCTATTTCAGTCCGAGCAAGGTGCGCAAACCCTACGAGCACAGAAAGTAGTTCGGACACCTCGGTTTTCCTGTTGTCGACCCCCCTTCAGGCTGATAATCGGTCATTTTCAGGGAATAGTTATACCAAGCGCAAAACCGAAAAGCCACGCCGCGCAAGGGTGCTTAGGGTGTTTGAGCCGGTGGTGTGTGATTGAAATGATGAAACTGAAGATTCGTTTGGAGACAGAAGAGTGGGTCTACGAAGAGCATGAGATGGCCTGAGCCCTCATTCTCTGGACCAACTCTGTGGATACGTACCCGTTTCCATCATGACTGCGCGAGCAACGGCCACCTCCCCGGACTTCATCTCGGAAAGGGAGTCGGTGTCTACCGACATCCTCGCCACAGAGACCGCTTCCCCTTTGATGCTCTGTAGAAGAACCGTTGCGCCCTCTTGAATACCCTTAGGCGCTCGTACGACACCTGGCCTTGCCAATGGAGCACCATGTGAAAGAGCGGCAGCAGCGCCATCCTTCACGGTGATAGCAGGGAGTCCGGAAAGCAGGGTCTCGACCGGAGCTATCAATTTGACAAGGGCGCTGTCGTCGCCGTGCTCATTAGACAGGAATGCCGCATCGGCAAGCTGCTGCATGCTGCATGACATGCTCTGATCGAAGTTACCTGTACGGTCCCTGTGGAGCTCGATCAACTCACATCTCGTATCCAGAAGCAGGCCAATGTCCTTGGCGAGAGTCCTGATGTAGGTGCCAGCGCTGGAGGACACCTCAAAAGCAGCGATGCGAGACTCGGGTTCGGTGTCCAAGAGCCGAAACGAATGAATCGTCCTAGTCCGAACCTGAACCTTGACCGCGGACTCCAGTGGCGGGACGTTGTATATCACCCCCGTAAGATCTGAAAGTACTGTCTCGAGCTCCGCCTCGTCCACAGCACGACCGAAGCGCAGGACCCCGACATACCTCTTGTCGGCCTTGAGGGCCAACTCTGTGAGCTTCGTGGCCTTGCCACAGAGTAAGGTCAGCAATCCCGTAGCAAAGGGGTCGAGTGTCCCCCCATGCCCCAATCTACTGATTCCGAGTAATTCACGGGCCCAAGAAGCCAGTTGATGACTAGACGGACCTCGCGGCTTCTCGACGAGGACTATCCCGGCGGCTAGGAGTTGGTCCAGCGAGCGCTCCCGGGGATCTGAGCCGAAGTCAGGGTTGGTCGATGCGTCTGCCAATTCCCAGTAACCGCTGTCGCCCATAGAACCACATCATTCAATCAGTTCGGCACTTACTATGCGGAATACCTCGTCAGCGCCGGCCTCGTCGGCGTCGACGACAATGGAATAAGGAGTCATGTCGTTCAGGTCGATGTCGTACAACGTGCGGTACCTAGCCATGTCGTCCCTCTGCCTCTGCTGAGACAGGGCCAGACAGGTGGCATAGTCGCCGCCTTCTCGGTTCTGGATTCTCCTCGCTCTCTCTTCGTCAGAAACCGCGACCCAAACCCTAGGGCATTTCAGGCCGATTTGGTAAGCCCACCAACCACACAACCTGCTCTCTACGATTTCGGGGGCGTCAGGGTCGGTCAACACTTGCTTTAGCAACGTATCCAGTGAGCGGTCGACGCCGAGATCCTGCTTGCACAAAGCACTGAATTCCCCGACTGAGAGGCCCCTTCTAGAGGCTTCATTCCTGAAGAGGTCACCTCCGTTGACCGAGGACCACCCTCGCTCTCCACACAACTTGCTGACCAGGGTCGAGGTGCCGCTGCCGGGAGGTCCGCTGACTGTGAGTCTGAGCATCACCTCACCTCCACTCGTTCCGACACACTTCACATCTCAGTCTACCTTTTGGGGTCCTCAGGACCATGTCAGAGTCGCATGAGGGGCAGGTAGTCCCCGACTTAGGCGGGGTCGAATGCACGTTGCCACCCTTCCTTTGCGCTGTCGCGGCAGCTTGAGGTCCGGTCTTGCGCGGCCCGGCCCTTCTTCGCTGGGCCCTGCGGATCCTCACGTCGTCGCTTGTCTTGGCCTTCTCCTCCTCAAGCAGATGCAGCAGGGGTTCGGGAATGGGGTCCCCCGCGACGACCAGCGGATGGGTACGGTAGCGGAACAGTTTGATGTGGCGGTCGATGATTCGGCCCAACGGTGCGCTCATTGTGATGTACGTGGCAATCCAAGCTGGGAAAATCCACATCACCCTGTCGTTGAACGACCACATCGGCGCCCAAGGAAGACTGACGAATGCCACCCTGAAGGTCTCGACCTCGCTGGCCATCCAACTGAAGATGGCGATGATGAAAACCATTGTGAACATCATCGGTCGCATCATCGCTGACTGCATTGCCATCTGCTCGGGCATCAACTCCATCTGCAACTTCTGCATCTTGTCCGCCCTAGCTGTGTCTCGGGCCATCTGCGCCTCTCTGAGTTTCTTGCCAATCTGACGCTGGCGGTGACTGAAGTGAGCCTGGGTCATTGGATCCATGAAGAATGCCCGAATGATGGTGTTTACGACCATAATGCTGGAGCCGACGATGAACACCGTAGGAACGAAGTAGAGGGAGTGGAAAGGGAGGAGGGGCACGAGGACATAGCCCGCCCCATCGGCCAATGCCACGCGAAGTCCCGGGTTGAGCATCAGCACCACCATCATCAGCATCAGGAAGAGCATCGGCATCATCATCGAGGACATGGCCTCGGACTGTGAGTCGCTGCTGGTGCCCGCTGACGCCATGCACCTTCGCTCAACCAGAACAGGATGAACGCTTCGGTGGACGCCATAGGCGTCCAGCCAGTTCCACTTCAGAACGAATAACTGCAAACAGCGCACACCGATGCGCCTATCTCTGCCTCAGAACCACATATCGGACAGACCTCGGCTTCGGGTTCCTCAGATGCTTCTTCATCCTCTGGCTCCTCCTCATGGGGCCCTTCATCCTCTGGCTCCTCCTCATGGGGCCCTTCATCCTCTGGCTCCTGCTCCTGAGGCCCTTCCCCCTCGGGCTCTGGTTCAGGTTCTGGGTCTGGCTCGTGCTGCCTTGAAATCTCGGGGGCCCTCTGCGGCAGATCCACCCACTCTGGGAGGTTGGGCTCCTCGTCGACCTCGTTGCCGAAGGTGGCACCGTGGAAGTCCTGAGCGTCAGAGACCTTGTACTCCGACTCGGGATCCCCTTGAATCTCGTATGTCACCTCAATCCTCTCGCCCTGCTCAATCCTGCCAACACTCCACTCGATGTGGATCCCCTCCGGAGCGGATTCCTTCTTCAGTTTCACATCCCGTTCACCGTCAACCGAAGAGCGCACCGTGGATTTCTCGAGGGAGAAGGTACCAGGGACCACATCATGCAGAGTGAGTTCGTCTAGCGCGCTATCGGAGTTGTTGGCGAACACCAGCAGGATCTCGTATCTGCCGGCGCCGCTGGCCGGGAAGACCTCCTTACCGGAGCTGACGTTTCGCCGGCGGTGGACGACTCGCATCTGAGGCGGCCTCGCCACTTCCCTAGTGGCCACAGGACCAAACTTCTCCGAGCCGAAGTCAGCCCTGATGGGGGCTGCTAGGAGCTCGTTGGCAGGAGAGGGGTCGGGGGCATGAAGAGGATACCTGATTACCATGGTCTTGCCGGGTTGGAGGCCGAGTGGTGCTGAAGTTCCGACTGTGATTCTCAAACCATGACCCGCGCTGTCGGGGGAGACCATTCTCTCTTCCAGTTGGACCCCATCAATCACCTCTATCAGGTACTGCTCCTCATTGAGGTCTGTACCCTCTATCTCTATGCTCACGTCCTCCTGCGAAGGAGGATCGAAGACACCGGGGACGTCATCCATCAGACGTATGACATTGATTGAGGCAGAGCCGTTGTTCTCAATAGATATCGTCGCCTCGATGTCGGAAGGCACGAACGACTTGATCCTAGACTTGTCGTACTGTTTGAGCAGGATTGCATCCAGCACAGTCAGCTCCTGCTCCTTCAAGTCGATCGAACCGGTTGACTCGACGGAGACTCGCGGCAGTATCGAAGACCTGAACTCGTGGGTAAAACTGGGGCTGTCGGCCTCCACTCTCTTCTCCATGGAGCTCCAACTTCCCTCAGGCGGGACATCCTGACGGAGGTCGGAGACGTCTAGGATCGGATCATCCCTGCCAGAAAGCCAAACAGTCACCCCCGACAGTGTCACTACAAAGGAGGATCTGTTCTCGAAGACGGACTTGCAGTGCCAGATTCCGGGCCTGTCATCCTCGACCTTATCGACCCTCATCATGTGCAGAGTGGAGCCGGACACGCGTTCGAAGTCAGCTCTCGATGCCGTCGCTTCAGCGGCGTAGTTCGCAGATGCGACGCCGGCTGAAATCTTGTCTACTCCACTGGTGGTGACTCTCGGCGAAAGAGAGAGCGCCCTGCTCTCGCCGACGTTGAGTCTGCCGATATCCCAAGAGATTGATGATTCGTCGACATTGTACTCGGGGCCGTCCGGGATGGTGAAGCTATCAGGGAATGTCCGGTTTACCTCTACCTCCAACAGAGGTACAGGAGAGACGTTCTCGATCACAAGCTGCATCTCGATTTCCTGCTGCTCCTCAGAGAAGACCAAAGACAGGCTATTCTTCTGAGTCCTCTCTGGATTGGTGTCGATTGTCTCCTTCAGGACCAGCATCCGTGGACCATTGGCGGAGTACGGGATCACCGTGTCCTCGGTGGCCTCTAGTTCTCTCACGGAAATCGAGCGCCCTCCGATGTCTGTATCGCTGGTCGAGGACAGCAAAACCTCGATGTCCCAGGCCCTGTGTTTCTTGCTCGCGTTTCGAAGTATCAGTTCGCCCTCGATGCTCTGTCGCCTGATTGAGCCATCTGGATTCAGTGTGGAGTTCTCCACCTCGCTCAAAGTGGCATGCAGCTTGTCGCCTGGAATCGCATCCACTTCACTGGCAGATCTCAGATTGGGAGAGGAAACAGGAGCGATTACCGGGGTGGATAAGGCGTCGGCGATAGCAGAGTCCTCCTCCGCATCCAATGAGTCGGCAGAGGGTTCTGGTTCGGCCCAGCCGATCTCGTCTTCCTCTTTGCTGTCTCCGGGCATGCTTAATGCTGCTAAGGAATCATCCAAAGAGGGAGGTTCCTCATCAGAGTCGTCCAGTCCCGGAGGTACTGGAGGGGGCTGGTCAGGCTCGGAAGTGGATGGCAGGGCACCGAAGCCGGGCGGTGGAGAGGGGGCCTCGTCGGGTTCCTCATCAGCAGCCTCATCGGAAATCTCCCTGTCCTCTATCTCCATCAAGCCTGGTGGAGGAGGAGGTGATGGCGCATCCTCCGAATCGTCATCCTCCTCTTCCTCGAAACCCGGGGGAGGAGGCGGAGGTGGAGGGAGAGGAAATCCGGGAGGGACGGGAGGAGGCTCTTCGGACATGGCGCGAACACCCCGATGGGTGGCCACGGACGTGGCTTGGATTGGTATAACCATTACTTGTCCGCCACACAGTCAATACAGGGCGTCGCGAATGGTTGAAATTCTCTCGCCCTCGGGCGAGAGCGTGAGCAGTCAAGACGGAACAGCCCCTCCGGTACTATTCGTCGTCGGTACCGCAGGGGCAGGGAAGAGTTCTCTGGTGACGGCATTCCAACGATGGGGGCGATTCTTAGAAGTTGATATTTTAGCAATCAACCTCGATCCTGGGGCCGAGAAAGTGGACTACGACACGGAGTTCGATGTCAGAGACCTAGTCTCCCTGTCCGATGTCATGGTCGAGTACGAACTGGGTCCCAACGGAGCCCAGATTCTAGCCGCTGACCTAGTGGCGTCCCGGGCTGACGAGGTCTTCGACGAGATTGATGGATTATCATGCGATATACTGATTGTCGACACACCCGGCCAAGTGGAGTTGTTCGCGTTCAGGGAGGCCTCCAACCACCTAGTCAACGTGATCGGCCAAGGTCGGGCCTGCTTGATCTTCCTCTTCGACCCGATGCTCTCACGGACTCCAAGCGGCTTCGTCTCGCAGATGCTGCTATCGGCTATCGTTCATTTCAGACTAGGCCTCCCAACCGCGAACTTCCTCTCCAAGTCCGACTTATTGGAGCCAGAGGCACTCGAGCGGGTGATGGATTGGGGCGACAACCTCGATATCCTCGAGGCTGCGCTGTATGAGGAGTCGGCCCAGCAGGCCTTGGACACCGAGTCCGGTAGCCAGAGGGCCGAATTCGCCATAGGCCAACTCAGGATGATGCAGCACGCGTCGATACAGCCCGGCTTGATTCCTCTATCGAGCGAGTATGAGGAAGGGCTTGCAGACGTGCTTACCTTCGCTCAGACAATCTTCGGTGGCATGGCCGATTCTAGAGACGGATTTGCAGGGGACATAGAGCATGAGCGATAGTGATTCGAAACGGGACCTGATGGCAATCGACGATGTGAGTGATGAGTTGGCTGGCCTCATCGACTGGGGCATCGATTTCAAGCACGGGAGCGATATCAACTACGACTTCAAACCGCTTGACGGGATGTCGATAGGATCGATATACGAGAAGCCGTCAACAAGAACCAGGGTCTCCTTCGAAGTAGGTGTTAGCAAGCTCGGCGGTCAGCCACTGACGCTACTATCGAATGATATCCAACTCGGTAAGAGCGAATCAATCGCCGACACTGCAGCAGTCCTCTCTAGGTACCTCGACGGAATCACCTACCGGTGCTTCAGGCACGACGACGCGGAGGAACTGGCCAAACATGCCACTGTACCAGTAATCAACGCCCTCTCTGACCTGCACCATCCCTGTCAGGCAGCGGCGGATCTGATGACGATCGCCGAACACGGCGAGAGTGTAAACGGACACATCGCCTGGGTCGGCGATGGCAACAATGTGTTTCACGACCTGTTGCTCGCCGGCGTCGCGCTCGGACACGACGTCTCGTACGCTACCCCTGCTGGATTCGAGCCTGATGAGTCGGTGATGTCGAGGGCTCGCAGCATCGCCGCCGACACAGGCTCCAGTATCAGCGGTTCCAACGATCCCGTCGAAACCGTGAGCGGTGCCGGGGTCATCTACACCGACATCTTCGTTTCGATGGGAGAAGAGCACGTGGAGGGCAAGTTCGACGCCTTCAGAGGTTTCCAAGTCAATGAGGAACTTGTTTCACACGCTGACCCTGACTACCTGTTCATGCACTGCCTGCCCGCGCATCGCGGCGAGGAGGTGACGGATGCGGTCATCGACTCCCCTAACAGCGTCGTCTTCGACCAAGCCGAGAACAGGATGTGGGCTCAGATGTCGCTGCTCACCTACCTCTGTAACGAGGCTGCATGGCACACTTACCGTGACCTTGTGTGACTAGGCCAGTAGAGCGCTTACTAGGAATGCTGCAAGGACTAGATACATCGATTTCTTGATTAATTGCTGTGCAGCGCGGTCCTCAGATAGTACCAACTTCGGCTTGACCATCAACAGAAGGACGACAGCCGGAACCACCCCAATCAGATGATGCTCTGGGAATACCCCTATTGTGAAAGGCAGTAGGATAGAAGCCAGCGTCAGCAACAGCAGCACCCAAACGACGGCTCGTGCTTGCTGGGGTCCGACTCGCATGGCGTAGGTGCTCCTTCCCTCGTCGCCCTCCATGTCCTCGACGTCCTTGACTATCTCCCGGGCGAGGGTGTACAGGATTCCGACGACGAACATGGCCCACGCGCGGTGACTGAATGGCTCGAAAACCCCTGCAGCACCGAACAGCACGACCATTCCGACGGAGAGGCTGATGGCAATGTTTCCCGGCAGGCCCCTCTCCTTGAGGCGCAGGCTGAACGGGCCTACGGACTCGTAGTTCGCAAGCAGGAACAACGCACCCGCCCATATCGCGAGAGCTGGGTACCACCCATCGATCCCCCCTTCCAAACCGCTCGCAGTCACAGCCGCCCAGACGATCGAGAGTATCGAGAGCGTCATCATCAGGGCTATCGCCCTCCTGGCGGTGGCCTCCGAGATTGCGCCGGAGGGAAGTGGTCTGTCGGGGCGGTTGACGCGGTCTATCTCCAGATCAAGGTAATCGTTCAACGCGTTCCACGAGCACATGAAGCTCCATACTGAAACGGCTTGCAGGACGGTTATCAGCGCGAGTTTGCCCTCAGGCAGCCCCCCTAAGGCCAGCATGGCCCCCAGAAAGACCCCCAGCACCCCTACAGTCGAGTTGCTAACTCTGAACAAGACTGCCCAGGCCCTCATCGCACCGCTACTGCTCACGCCTCAACTCAAGGCCCTTGGGACTTCATTGCTTCCCTGACTAGGCGGTGGCTTCAGCAGCTTGCTGACTGAGGCCCCATACACACACCGTGTAGGTGCTGCCGCGGAACCGCCCACGGAGGTGTCCGACCTTGGAGAATCTCTTGTCCTTGGCAAGTATGTTCCCAACCTGATTCATCGTGGCCCCCCAACGGAACCTGCCATTCAGATGATCGAATATCTCGACGGTGTTGGCGGTGTCGTTCTCCTCGAGGTAGACCCTTACTTCCTCACGGAGGCGTCCCGTCCTAGACATCAGGCCACCGCCGTCTGGATCGCGTAGCTGGCATGCAGCCTCTCGCGCAGTCCAGCCCAACTCGATGGACTGACGTTGATCTGTGCGGCTATGCGCGGCATCGGGCCCCAGGAATCGGCCTCAGAGACCACTCCAGAGTAGCTGACCAGCGTGGTAGACGCTGGTTTTGGCACTGGCCCTTTCGTTCTTCGCAGGGTCGCCAGAGAGACCACCCTGCATGGTTCTGGACGCTTCCTGTAGAGGAGCGCCGCTGTGTCGTTCGTTTGTCTGCTCATGGTGGTATGTCTCGACTTCTGCATATCAAGCGAGGCAATAGTCCCGAGAGGTGAAAGTGAAAGTGAACGAATAGCCCAATAGGCTCTCAAGGCATTGTTTTCTTAAGCGGATGTCCGGTGGCCGGGAACCACGCTCGTGTAGTGTAGTTCGGTCCATCATGACGGACTCTCGATCCGTCGACCCGGGTTCAAATCCCGGCACGAGCACCACTTTTGACTCTCATAATGGTCTTAAGCGGTCCTTCGTTGGCGTAGTAAGGTCTCAATGCGTGTAGAGCATGATCTGAAGATGACCTTTGACGACGTCCTTATACGACCTAAGCGCAGTACGCTGATTTCCAGATCTGATGTGACTCTATCTAGGGATTTCAAGTTCCGCCATTCTGGCGAAACTTGGAGCGGTGTGCCCATCGTGGCGGCCAACATGGACTGCACAGGGCTGTTCCCGGTGGCCAAAGAATTGCAGAAGCATGGAATGCTCACCTGCCTACAGAAGTTCTACTCGACTCGCGAGTGCGCGCGGGCGTGGGAGGACGGGGTGGATCCCAGCTTCGTCGCAGTGACCTGCGGCTCTACAGACGAGAGCTTTGAGTTGCTACGCCGCAAGATGGCGACCAATGACGGCATCAAGATGATCTGTATAGACGTCGCCAACGGGTATCGCGAGGTTTTCCTCGATTTCGTCAAGCGAGTTCGCGACGAGTTTCCGAGTAAGATCGTCATCGCTGGCAATGTGGCCACCAGAGAGATGACCGAAGCCCTCATCCTCGCCGGTGCAGACATAGTGAAGGTCGGTATCGGGCCGGGTTCTGTCTGCACGACCCGGAAGGTGGCTGGCGTGGGCTACCCTCAGCTGTCCGCCATTTCGGAGTGCGCCGACGCAGCGCATGGTCTGCTGGGCCATGTGATGGCTGATGGTGGCTGCTCCTCGCCGGGTGATATCGCGAAGGCTTTCGCCGCGGGTGCGGATTTCGTTATGCTGGGTGGCATGTTCGCGGGACACGACGAGTCAGGTGGCGAACTGATCAAGAATGACAACGGCAGGATGTACAAGTCGTTCTACGGCATGTCCTCGGCGAAGGCGATGGAGTCGCACTACGGTGAGGTCGCCGGACACAGGGCTCCCGAGGGCAAGGAGGTCAGAGTGCCATACAGAGGTTCGCTCAGTGTCACCGTGCAGTCCATCCTCGGAGGAGTCAGGTCTGCCTGCTCCTATGTGGGTGCACGCAGGATCAAGGACCTGCCCAAATGCACCACCTTCATTCGAGTGTCACAGACCAGCAACGAGGTCTACGAGCGCTTCAACGTCGAGGAATGAGTCTTAGATATCGAAGATAACTTGCGCCATCCACCCAGGTCCGTTGAAGGTCGGTATGTCGGGCTCTATCCCGGGCACCATCTCCCCCTTAGACATCTCTCGCAGCACGAGCTCGTGCAATGTCACGGCCTTGATCTCGACCTCGCGCTCGACGAGGTCCGAGTTGACCCAAGAGACCTGTGCTTCGATTCTTCCCCCATCTACCTCAATCTCAGCATCGACGAGCCAATGGCCCTCGGCAGATCCGTGGTAGAGGACCTCCTCGAGCCACCGAACCAGACCTCGCTCGAGGTCGCCCCCGGGAGCCTGGACCACCCATACGCTCCTCGAACGGGGCAGCGAGACAAGTGACTCGGACCCTTTCTCAGACAACTGAATCGCCTGCAGGCCCATGGTCGCCTCGAGAAAAGTCCCCGAGACATCCATCGAGAATGCGCGGAGACCTATGTCGGCAGTAGTAGGAAGAATCCACCAAGACACGCTATTCCCCGCTGTCCGAGAGGCGCATAGCGCAAGAATGCAAGGGTCAGTCGAAGTCGCTGCAGAGCTCGCCCTGACTGGGGAAACTGACCGGCGACTTGGGGTTGGTGTTCCACTTGTTCTCGCACTTGTTGAGGTAGCCGTCGCCGTCTGAGTCGATGTTAGCGTCTGCCGGATCGAACGGATCGAAGCCGAAGTAGTACTCCCATCCAGCCCACATGCCGTCGCCGTCCTGATCCTGGTGATACACCTCCGAGCCGTCGAACCACTGATCGCCGTCGGTATCAGGATCGACGGGATTGGTGCCGTTCTCGAACTCCTCGTAGTTGGTGAAGTTCTCGAGGTCGTCGTAGAACCTCTGACCGCCTTCCGTGGTCGGGTCGATATGGCACTCGGAGTTCTGAGGGTTGTCCCAGCCAGGGCAGTATCGGTTCATCAGGTGGGTCCGGTTAAGTCCGTCTCCGTCGAAGTCCTCCTGACCGTCGTCGATGCCGTCGACATCGGAATCGAGCATTTTCGGGTCCATTGGACCACGGGCTCCGACGGCACTCAGGGTGTTGTTGTCGACCAGTCCTAAACTGAGGGCTATCTCGGAGTAATAGACCTCCCAGCCATCTGGGAGTTTGTCTCCATCTGTGTCATCGTCCACGGGGTTGGTGTCCCAGCGGTCGGGAGCCTCCAAGGAGTTCATCAGAGTGTCATTGTCGATGTCAAACATCGAGTCCGGCAAAGATCCCCAGGCTGGATCGAGGGCCCATCGTCCGCTGGCAGGTACGGTGAATCCTGACAGGTTCATCTCGTGTAGGAAAAACTTCGGATCCATGTCGCCGTCGCCGTTTCGGTCCCCGGAGGTCGAGAAGCCCGAAAGGTAGCTGCTCCAGACCCAGCCACCCGGGCCGAGTCCACACTCGATCATCGAATTGCAGCCCGGCGGCAGCCAATTCGTGACGCTGACCCAGAGGCTGTGGCTCCTCGTGTTGTGCTGGACAGAGAAGATCTGCATCTCCCAGCCATCGGGCTGACCGTCGCCGTCAGTGTCGTTGTTCAGAGGATTGGTGGCACCCTGCCAAGGCCGGGGGATGTTGAGTACCTCACTACCATCGAACAGACCGTCGTCGTCGCTGTCGGGGTTGTTAGCGTGGGTGATGTACTGGTCGAGACCGTCCACCACCTCCTCTCCGTCAGAGAGGCCGTCCAAGTCGGTATCATGGGAGGAGGCGTTGGTGTAGTACACCGAGCCATTCCATACGAAGCCGTCCATGGCCTCGGTGAAGTCCTCGAGTCCGTCACTGTCGGTGTCCCTGTCGGTGGCGTTGGTGAAAGTTACGTAGTACTCGGTAGCGTCGGACAAGCCGTCCCTGTCGGTGTCGTAGGCACCCGGATCGCTCCTCACTATGACCTCCCTCACACCCTGATCGACAATGCGGATGGTCCAGCCGATTACCTCGATGCCGTCGATGAGTCCGTCTGCGTCGGTATCAGCTACCAGTGGGTCGGTAGAACGGCCGTCGACGAAGCCATCGCCGTCTCGGTCCCTAGCGTTGTACTCATCGAGATTGGTGAAGCGCTCGTGCTCTTCGACGACTACGGCGAGGTCCTGCAGGCGGCTGATGACTTCCTGGTCAATCTCGACGTTGATGGAGTAGACCCATCCAGCGATTAAGGTCTTGATTGGGATATTGACGTACTGGCTCGACTGGACCGTTCTGACCCAGAGGATGGTGCTGTTGACCTGGACATAGTCGCCGATCTCGACCGAGATTGCATGTACTGTGGTCACGCCGACCAACCCTGAGTACCGCACGCCTCCGTCGCCGTCGGCGTCGTAGCCGTCGAAGTCGGGATCGTCGTCAGCGTTGCTGCCGTCGTTGGGGTGGATTCCGCTGAGATGCTCCCATCCATCTGGCATGCCGTCGTTGTCGGTGTCGAACTCAAGTGGACTGGTGAAGTTCTCCGGACCCCAGGTGTAGGCGACCTCATACTCCTCGACGTTGTTCAGTCCGTCCTCATCTATGTCGCCGTAGGCGTCGGTTGCGTTGGCAGGATTGAGGAAGCGGTCGCCCGAGTGATCGAGGCTGTAGCAGTACTCGAAGCCGTCGGGCATACCGTCGCCATCGGTGTCCCAGTCCCCGGGCCCGTTGAGGCGGCCGTCGTTGTCCATGTCCTGCTCGAACCAGGTCCGGTCACCGTGACCGCTCATGAAATCAGTGAACGGTGCTTGGAGATTCAGAGTGCCGAAGACAGGGACGCCGCAGTGGACGCCCAATTGGATCTGTCCGTAGGCAATCTCGTATCTGTCGGCGATGAGGTCACCGTCGCTGTCCTCTTCGAGCGGATTGGTATCGTACCTCTCCTCGATGTAGTTGCGCAGGCTGTCGGGTTCTGGTTGCTCGAGGTCCAGCAGTGCGTCGCACGAGTGGCCGAACTGGCTACCCATCTCCTCCCACTCGCTCGAGCCGATGTCCTGCTCGATCAAGCCCTGTGCTTCGGGGGTCAGCAGATAGCAGTCCCAGTTGCCGTCAAGAGGGTCGAGTAGGGTGATTAACCCCGCAGGGGTCTCGACGACGAAGGTGTACTCGGACTCCCAGCGGTCGTTCAGACCATCGCCATCGGTGTCCTTCAGATTGGGGTTGGTGCCGAGGAGCATCTCCTCGGTGTTTGTCAGGCCGTCACGATCCGGGTCTCCGAAGGGTCCGTTGTCAGGATTGGGGAAGGTCTCATTCTGCTCTCCGGTTTCCTCCTCGTTGTCCGGGGCGTTGAAGGATATCTCGCTGATGTCGGGCTCTCCGTTGTCGAGAGGATCCAGTCCGTTGGCTATCTCCCATCCGTCGTCTAGTCCATCATTATCGGTGTCGGCCTCCCTCCAGTCGGTTCCGTAGAGAGTCTGCTCCATCCTGTCCGGCAGACCGTCGCCGTCGAAGTCCTCTCCGCCGACGTGGGTGTCGTCACCGGACCCAATGTCGCCCGAGGCTGACTCGAAGCCGCCGGAGATGGTGGTGGAAAGGCCAGCGTCGATGATGGTGTAGAATCCGGCCAGACACAGCGTCGCTGTGATTGCGAGAACAGCATACTGATTGTGATTCAGGGCCATGAGTGCACACCCGGCCCCATGGGGGCCGACCGAGTGAAATTGGGCGCCGATATAATGTTTCACGGCCACTGAGCGGCCGAAGTCAGGAGGCTATCTCTCTTGAAGAGCGTAATTCGAGCGTCGTTCTACCTTCCACGAAAGCTACCAAGGAGCGTCCGTTCCTGCCGTACGCTCTTTCCCAGCAGCCGAGCAGTACTCCACTTACAATGGCTGGATGGAACACTGTGGAGAAAGTTATACTGACTCCTCCGTGCTCGTCGGTCTGCTTCGTCGACTCGATTCTCCCGAGTCCGTGGTATGACAGATGCCGATGGGCGATGCTGGCCCAGTCGGAATGCTCGCGGACTAAGACGTGATGGCCCTCCGAGACGAACCTTTCTCTGGCCGAGTCGGCAGCAGCCGTCCACCACGCAGAGCGCTTCTCGTCCAAGCCACCCCAGGAGTAGTCCTCAAACCTTACACCACAGTTGCCATCTAGGTACGGGATGCAGTATTCCTCGAAGCGCAGTATTAGGTCGAGGAGGACGAACATCCTGCGCTCGTTCATTATCGACCAGTGACCAGGGGAATCGGCTCGCAGATCCAGCCATATCTCATCGTTCGTCTCGGGCATGACATCAGCAGCGGGGCCCTGATCATTCCAACTAGAACTGAGGGGTTTCGGCCCGGGGACTTGTGCGTCGTCTTGGGTCAGGGTGATGACCAGTCCATCGCCTGCGCTCTCCGACCAGAGGAAACGGTGCCGCTTGCCCGTTGCCTTCTCCCAAGCTGCGGCGATGAGTCCGGAGCAGATGGGTCCCGAGGCGGGGAGTTCGACCACTATCCTAGTCTCATCGCCGTCCTCAAGAAGCCCGAACCTTCCGAGGCCGCTCGTCTCCCAGTGCATGATGGTACGCGACCAGGATGCGGGGTCGCGTCCGGAAGGGATGCTCGATCCTCCCAATCCCATCATGTACTCCTCGTGCTCCACTGCGGCATGTGCGAGGCGCCGGCCGAGGCTCTGCGCGGTCCTCTTCTCAAGCCCCTGGAACCACGACTCGAACCAACCCACTCCTACTCGCCAAGCCATCTCATCGTAGTCTCGAAGCCTATCCCTGTAGGTGCCGTCATCAAACGCTGTCCAACGTTCCTTTACCAACTCCTCTGGGCCCGCCGGAGAGGAGAAAAGTTCCCTGAGGAAGTCGAAGAGCCCCATCGGTCAGCCATCCAGGAATGCCTCGATGCGGTCGAAGGCCTTGGCGAGGACATCGACAGGCGGGAGGCAGACCATCCTGAAGTGGCCCTGTCCGAACTCCGGCGAGAAGCCCGAGCCGTGAACGAGCAGCACGTGGTGCTGGTGCAGCAAATCGAGTACGAACGCCTTGTCGTCGGCAGCTATCCCCGGGTCCGTGATTCTCACGAACAGGTAGAACGCTCCACCGGGAGCCTCACATTCCAATCCGTCTATGGCCTCGATCCTCCTCAGGCAGTAGCCTATCCTGTCAGTGATTCTGGAACGATGGTCTTCCAGCCAGCCCGTCTCGTCAGTCAGGCCTGCGAGGAAGCCGTACTGCGCTGGCGTGGAAGCACAAAGTCGGCTGCGCAGCAGCCGCTCCACCCCGTCCCTGACCAATCCCAGTCTGTCTTGGGGGTCGTGCCAAGCCATGTAGCCGACCCTCCAACCGGGTGCGAAATAGACCTTTGAGACCCCGTTGAGCGCAATCACCGGTACTTGCCCGGAGCGAGATGCGACCGAACACTGGTGGCCGGTGAAGTCCAGTCCGTCGTAGATCTCGTCTGCGATAATCGTGCACTTGGGCCATTGACTCGCAATCTCGATGAGTGAATCGACCTCCTCAGGGGTGGCGACGTTACCTGTTGGATTGTTGGGGTTGATCAGGACCAGCAGGCGGACGCTGTCGTCCATCTTCGAGCGGATGTCCTCTAGGTCGATGCGCCAGCCATCGTTCGGGTCCAACCGGTACTCGACCGTGGTGCCCCCGAACATCTGCGGGTAGGCCATGTAGGGGGGGTAATGCGGCCCGGGTGCTAGGACGGTGTCGCCTTCCTCCAGAAAGGCAGCGAAGATGATCTGCAGGGCCTCGGTCACGCCGTTGGTCACATAGACGTCGTCAGGGGAGCAGTCCCATCCTTTCGCGCGTTCGCTTGAGGCTATGGCGTCACGCAGCTCGGAAATTCCGTAAGATGGGCCGTAGCCGTTGTCCTGCCTGTCCAAAGCCGCCTTGAAGGCGGCGATCATGTGACCTGGAGTCGGGAGTCCGTCATAGGCCAGCGGATCGCCGATGTTGAGTCGGATTATCTCGTGGCCCTGCGCCTCGAGTTCGACTGCTGGAATCACGACGTCGCGAATGGCGTACTCTATTGCAGCCGCGCGGGCAGAGACGTCGACCTGTTCGACCACGCTCGTGCGTGATGAGGTTCGGCCATCAAATCGACGGATTGCAGATTGCTCAGATGCCGAGTAGCGAGCGAGCGGCGTCGAGAGCGTCTGGTATGCCGTCGGGGTTAGAGCCACCGCCCTGCGCGATGGTGGGCCTGCCCCCTCCCCCTCCTCCGATGTGGCCTGCTATTGCGTTGAGGATCTCCACTGCGTTGTGCTGCTCTGCTGCGATGCTGCCCTCGGTCGAAGCGACGATGAGTGTTCCACCGCCCTCCCGGCTTCCGAGTACTGCGAGGGTCGGGGTGGAAGGGTCGCGAGTCAGCTCGCCGAGCATCGCCATCATCTGCTTGGCGTCTCCGCCTGATTCCATTACCACGTATCTGACACCGGCCTTCTCGACCGCTGCATCACCGCCGCCATCGGTCCGCAATCTCACTATTTCTGCTTCCAGTGACTCAATGCGCTTCTGTTGTGACTTCCACTCGTCGAAGAAGCGGGAAACGGTTCGCGGCAGGTCGTCCGGCTGCACTCCGAGAATCTCCGAAGTCTCGCCGAGAAGGCGCTCCTGACGCCGGGCGTGCTCGCGTGCCGTCTCCCCTGCCACGATCTGCAGACGCTCCACTCCGTCTTGGACTTGACTCGACCTGATGATGCGTAACTCCCCGACTTCGCCGGCTGCGTCGTGATGCGTGCCTCCGCAGGCTTGGGTATCGTAGTCACCGATTTTGATGATGCGGATCTGACTGTGTTTGGGCGGGCCGCCCTGGTAGATATCGAAACCGAACGTCGCGTCAGCGTCCGCCCTGTCCATAACCAGTTTCTCGATTCCGGGGTTCGCCTCGACTATCTCGTTGGCCCTGTCCTCGATGGTATCCAGTACCTCCCTAGATAGCCTCGAGTGGTGGGTGATGTCCAGCCTCGCGTAGCGAGCGCCCTTGTTGGAGCCGGCCTGCCAGATATGGGGGCCTAGGACCTCTCTGGCAGAGCCGCCGACGATGTGGACGGCAGTATGGTGGTCCATCAGTTGCTTGCGGCGCCCCCAGTCAACCGTGCCACTGGCAGAGCCGCCGCTCAAGGGGGCGTCGGTGAGGTGCAGAATCACGTCGTTCTCGACTCGGGTATCGACGACATTGGCGACCGAGCCATTCTGGGTCAGCGTGCCTTGATCGCCCAACTGCCCCCCTCCCTCGGGATAGAACAGGGTGCGGTCGAGCACCACTGCGTGTGTTGGCGCTCCACGCACCTCTGAAGACAGGTTCAGAGACTCCACTGCATCGTCTGAAAGTGAGGTGCAATGTAGCACTTCGGCGGTGAATTCGGTGGCGCTTGTATCGCTGTAGTAGTCTGCTGAGGTGGCAGGAATAATCGGGACTTCGATGACGCTTTTCCTATCCTTAGCCTTGGCCGCCGTCTTGGTCATCTCAGCATTGCGAGCGGCCATGTCGGCTGCGAACCCCACGCGCACGGACAGGCTCTCCCAGCCGAGTCCATGCGCTATCGAGACGACCATGTCGGGACTTAGGCCCCTCTCCTCGGCGAGGCGGAATAGCGTCTCGTCGGGGGCCTCAGCAGAATCCTTGGGAATCGGCTTGAGGGCAGTGCGCACAGCGGCCTCCCCCTTCCTAAGCATCTCGTAGTAGCGCATCTCCTCGATTTCGAGAATCCTGAGGACGCCTTCGCGCGACTGCACGAACGAACTCATATCGAGGTGGGCATCCATGTGGTGTGCCCCCAAGTCAGCGAGGCCGACAGACGCGCCGAGGTCGTCCTTCATCCGGCAAGCTCGACGGGCTAGCATCCGCGCCAGATAGCCCGCCTTAGCGTTGCTCGGCACCAGGCCGTCGCCCAGCATATTGCACAGCGCGTGCATGTGATCAGGGATGGCGTATATCGAGGACAGCGGCTCAGTCACTCGTTTCAACTCATCCACAGAGAGTTCTATACCGTTCTCTGAGAGCCGTTCGACCAGCTTATCGTAGAGTGCCCCGACATCAGTTCCGACATCGATATTGAGAATCCCGGCAAGCCTCGAGAGCTCTCCGAGAAGAGTGTCCACATCGACCTCCATCCCGAGTGATGAGACTACCGAATCGAAGTCGCTGAGCTGCTTCAGCCAAGCCACTGATTCTGGGTAGATGGCTTCGTAGATCGTAGAGGTGCCGGCAGCGGCCCAGCAGAACCTCTCGAGACCGTAGCCGGTGTCGATGATCTGCAGGTCCATCTCCTTGTATCGCAGGCCCTTGATTTCGACATCGCCGTCATCGTCCTCCTCGAGGTTCATGAAGACGAGCGTGGCAAGTTCTAGCCCCCCTATGATGACCTCTAGGGCCGGGCCCGCGTTGCCGCCTCCGGACCACGGGTTCTCGACGTAGGTGAGTTCCTCGGGGCTGATTCCGAATGAATCGATGAGCATCTCGTCGCAATAGCGCACGCATTGGTCTATCCAGTAGACAACGTCGTCGTCTCTGGGCCTGTTGAAAGCGTGGTGGGCCATCATCTCAAATGTCGATAGGTGTCGACCAGAACGCCCAACTGCGGCCACATCAGTCAGCCTGATGCATGGTTGGCTGATGGCCAGCGGGTTGGCCGGCGGCGGCACCTGCCCGCTGGTCACATGAGGTTGGAAGTCGGCGATGCTGGCGATGGTCAGGTGGATGTCATCGCGCCATCTGGCGATGATAGGGTAAGGCTCGACTCGCATGTGACCGCGCTTTTCGAAGAAATCGAGGAAGGCTTCCCTCATGGCATCCTTCAGAGCCTTTCCCCGCATAGGGAATCCCTCGATGGCAGGGTTGCCGATGAAGGTGTATGGATCCTCGGTCGAATCACCGCAAGTGGTGCGATTTTCGTCCCTCGTCCAGAAGCGCGCGCCGGTCACCCGGCATGTCTTGCAGATGTGTCCTGACTCCTCCCAGAAGGGGATGTGAATCTCACCGAAAGCCATGCTACCGCACCTTACCTGTGCTCTGCCATCGGACAGGCAGTCTTGAAGGCAATTGTGCCGGAGGTGCCCGTTGTGTTGAAAGCGAGGGCGTAGCAGGGTTGCCCGTGGCGGCCGAGTGGAGGGAATTCCTAGAGACGGCTGGTCCGGGGAGAATGCGCATCACGAAGCATGGCGATATGCTAACTGACGCCATGCTGATTGCTGATGAGCGGCACATGGCCGAGCACTCGGACGACCGCTCGCCGGGACAACTGGTCAACACCGCTGCCCTGCCTGGGATCGTAGGAGATGCATGGGCAATGGCGGACTGGCACTTCGGATATGGTTTCCCGATTGGTGGAGTCGTAGCCACAGACACCGAGGCGGGCGAGCAGGGCGGGGCCATCTCACCGGGTGGAGTCGGCTTCGACATCAACTGCGGAGTCAGACTCTGTGCAACCGAGATGAGTTACTCCGACATCGATCCGAAACTGCTCGCGAGGAGTTTGGCGCGCTCGATTCCCTCCGGAGTCACACGAAAGGGAGGAGTTCGATTAGGGGACGGCGAGCTGGAGTCGGTACTCTCAGAGGGTGCGGGTGCTGCCGTGGAGCTCGGCTGGGGAGAGGACCGTGACCTCGATGCCATCGAGTCAAACGGGCGCCTCGACAGTGAGGACCGTTCTGTGGGCGAGCGTGCGATGAAGAGGGGCTCCACTGCGCTGGGAACGCTCGGCTCGGGCAATCACTTCCTCGAACTCCAAGTCGTCGACCGCATCGTCGACGAATCCGCTGCGGCGGCCTATGGCCTGAGGCAGGGCCAGATTACAGCGATGATTCACACCGGCTCGAGAGGGCTCGGCCACCAGGTGTGCACCGAACATGTCGCCGCTATCGAGTCGAAATACCACAAAGTCGGCGACGTTTGGCACTCACCCGAGTGGGGGATCACTCTCGCAGACCGACAACTCGCAGCCGCGCCGATACACAGTCCCGAAGGGGCTGCCTACCTCGATGCGATGTGCGCGGCGGGCAACTACGCATTCGCCAACCGCTCGGCGCTGACCCAGCGTCTGCGCGACGCTCTTCGCGAGCAGCACGGCAGGGACGGGGATCTGGAGTTGGTCTACGATGTCTGTCACAACATCGCCAAAATCGAGGACCACAGGGTACACGGGGTGAGTTGCAGGTGCTGTGTTCACCGCAAGGGAGCCACACGTGCCCTGGGTGGGGACCATCCTGAGTTAGCAACCAGATTCTCTGGAGTCGGTCAGCCTGTTCTCGTTCCCGGGGACATGGGCACCGCCTCTTGGGTTCTAGCCGGTCCGACCAGTGGTGCTAACGATGCTTTCTCCTCGTCCTGCCACGGTGCCGGGCGCCGGCTTTCTCGCACGGCTGCTCGCAAGAGCATTGACTCCGTCTCGCTCAAGGAAACACTCGAATCACGGGGCATCTATGTCCATGTCAAGACCCCCAACGTGCTCTCTGAAGAGGCCCCGGACGCCTACAAGGACGTCGATGAGGTGATTCGACTCACTGCGGAAGCCGGGCTGGCAAGGCCGGTAGCGCGTCTGAGGCCGGTAGCCGTAATCAAGGGCTAGTCAGACTTGTCCTGATAGTAGATTTCGATGACATCGTTTTTCTGCATGGCATAACTGCCGTACTCGTCATTGATTTCGCCGTTGACGTACATGACAACCTCGCTGTCTTCGTCCACCACGTTGTTGAGGATCTGGTTCTCGTTGAAAGTCTGGCCCCAGATCTCGAAGAAGGCACCCACCGGGGCCTCCATCGTCCAAGGGGTCTCGATGTGCAGTTTGCCAGTCTCGTCGTGGGTGTGGATGCCCCTCATCCCGTCACAAGTGGCATCGTCGATGCCTATGTTCGCCGCTATGGCGGCCTCGGAGCCATCGAGAAATATCCTGAGCGTGGCGTGATCGTGGGAGACAATCTCGCTGTGACCGGCGAGGCAGACATCGACTATCTCCCAGTCTTCATCGATCAGTGAATCGGGGGAGAATACCACCACTGCGACGAATACCGTGGTCATCGCTGCGGCCCCGGCCATCAACCATGACTCCAGTTTCACACTGGGCGCACAGTGGTAGTCGTCTTGAACCATGAGGCCCCACATCCGTGCATGCCCGAGCCCGGAGCGGTTCCCGAATACTGGGAGGAGGCGAAGGCCGTCCTGAGTCGGACGGATTCGATCCTAGCCGAGGTCATCGCATCACGCGAGCAGCCCGTACTGACCTCGCGCGGGGACATGTTCCTCACACTGACGGGTTCGATCGTCAGTCAACAGATCTCGACTAAAGCAGCCAAGTCAGTCTGGTCGAGGGTCGAGGGGCTGGTAGGTGAAGTCACTCCCCAATCCATCCTTTCGCACACGCACGAGGAGTTGCGAGGCTGCGGGCTGTCCGGGCGTAAGGCTGAGTACCTCCACGGAATCGCCGAGGCGTGGACCAACGGCTACGAGGATATTCGCTGGGAGGATCTGAGCGATGAGGAGGCATCGGAGAGGTTGGTGGCCCTGAGGGGCGTGGGGACGTGGACCGCCGAGATGATACTGATCTTCGCACTGCTCAGGCCCGACGTCTTCCCAATCGGCGACATCGGTGTCGTTCGAGCCGTGGAGGGACTGTACAACGACGGAGGGGGGATGAGCACAGAGGAACTGGTCGGAAGGGCAGAGCAGTGGAGGCCTTGGAGGACTGTTGCGACTTGGTACCTGTGGCGCAGTATAGACCCGGAGCCAGTGCAGTACTGATCACATGCAGTATCCGCGCTTCGGCTGGTCGGGGATTGAGGGGGCCGCTCCCGACTGGACGCCGTCAGCCTCCTCCATGATGATGGTCAGCAGCGTGTTGACGAGCACTTTGAGGTCTTCGAGCTCGTCCCTGAGCGCTTCCACCTCACCCGCTCCGCTGTCCTCAGGCATCGCGCATCCCATCTGAGGAATCCCTTCCTCGAGCGTGCGAACGCCGTTCTGTGGCCTATAAACACGAGAGGTCGAGGGAGTACGGGGGCGTTGGTTCCGGCGGGGCCGCCCGGGGGGCCGGCTCACTCGACGTCTTCTTCCTCTGCTTTCTCTTCTTCCTCTGCTTCGGTATCCCACGAGTCGTCCTCGTAGTAGTCCTCGTCATCATCGTAGTAGAAGTCCTCGCTCTCTCGGCCTCGTGCCATGAACATCCCAATGCCAAGCACAGCGAGCAACAAGACGCCTCCAATCATCATCATTTGAGACCCCTCACTGACTTCGTCAGTCACAGGTGGTGGCTGGACATTGATTCCCGTGATAGGCTGGTAGGGGTTGTCGAAGTCGCCGTTGACGATCAAATACAGGTTCGGCTGTCCGGGTTGCCACGACTCCCATTGGAACTCGGCATATACGCTCGAACTCTCCGCGGGCAGTGACAGTATGGTGGGGCCGTCCCTCGCAGTCGAGAGCGCTTCGGTCCACTGGCCGCCGTCCTTCAGTTCGTAGAGGCCGACTTGGAGCTCCCCCTCCCTCTTGCCATGGTTCTCCCAGAATGTCTCTATGGTCAGGATTTCTCCCTGTATCGGTGTCTGAGTTGGGTTGATGACCGAGCGCGTGTACTCGCCGAGGAACTCCATGATTCTCAAGGTGACCTGCCTCGGAGCGACTGCGCTGGCGGATCCGATGATTTCGTTGCCGGACCTGTCGGTGGAAGTCACCCAGAACCAGATGTAATCCCCGCTCTCTATCGTCATGCTATTCAGCGGGTTGAGGTCGAGGATTGCCCGGTACACATCATTGGTGTCGCCGTCGGTTATCATCAAGAGTTCTCCCGTGGTCTCAGTGCCGGCCACCGGCCCGTTGTCCCTGACATAGACCCAGGCGACCTGTAACGGACCGTCGACCATGCCGATCTCGTCGACCATGGTCACGGTCACGGTCACGTCGTCAAGCATGTCGGAGTCGAGGATCGTCAGCGACGAGTCCGGGTACTCTGCCATGTTGAACAGAACCTGTGGCGACTTGCTGTCAACCACTACCGAGGCGTCGCTGTTCACACCGGTGGTGCCCAGCCCGGGTACATTCAGGACGGTTGTAGTCACCGCCATCTCCGGGTTAAGCGGCACTCTGGAGGGGAGGACCATCGAACCGGAGAATGTGCCGTCGGCCTCGACATCGACCACGATGTCAATCTCCTGAGTCCCGTAGATTACCTCGATCTCGACCTGCAGGTCTTCGGGAATATGGCTGGCGATAACCTGAGAGCCTGCGTAGTAGATAGTGCCGTCCATCTGGAACTCGTCGCCCTGCCTCAGGTAGAGCAGGTTGCCTACGGGCTCAACCTGGGGTGGCGTTAGGTCCAGCATCGAGTCAGGTACGGCCATGTACCTGTTGTCTAGGTCCCAAGTCAGCTCGCCGATGTTGTTCTGGTAAGCCACGGTGTTCAGGTCGTCCTCGATGCTGATGCTGGGCTTGCATCCCAGTTGGTCTTCCTCCCAGGGATAGTCCCACGAAAGTTGGAACCCTAGACTGAGTTGGGTCACAGTACCCGAAACCTCGGCGGTCTGAGCGGTCAGAGGGGAGACCATGCTGTCGTCAGCGGACCACAGGACCCCTCTCGAGGGATCGTAGGTGAACTTGCCGAGGGTGGAAGGCCCGTCGCCGCAGAGCATGATGGTGACGTTGTCGAGTGTGTGTATCCCGTTGGGCTCGTCGATCTGCATGGTGAAGGTGTGCGGGACGCCAGCAAGCAGGTAACCGAGTTCGCGGTCGAGATCGAAGCCGGTCGGAATGATGCTCGTCGGCTCGTCGGTGGCGACCACCAGAGACGCCCATGCGTTTTCTGCACCCGGACCTCCGCCGGTGCCTCCGTCCTGATACGAGTACCCCGCCCAGTCTGTGCCCTCAATGTACAGGTGGACTATGCTGTTGAAGGGAAGGGATGAGACATCCAAGCCTGCGAATTGCACCTGCTGCTGGCCAGTCATGCCTGAAGTCAGAGGCTGCTGCTGAGATAGGTACTCGTCCTCATCGGCTATGCCGTCCATGTTGACATCATCGATGGTCTCGCGCCAGTAACGCAGGGTGATGAGTTCGCCACGGGCTTCCGCCTCGTCTATTGTGATGAATACGGCGAGGGGGTCCTGCGGCTCCCAGACCTTGCCATGAGCGCTTTGCAGACCAATAGCGGTGTTGACCTCCATCGGTCCGGCGGTCGGCGGATTGGAATCTATCCTGATGATGACCTCCGGTGCGACACCGGTCACATCCTCGGCTCCGGTGGAGGATCCGGTGGGGCCGACAGTGAGCATCATCGGAGACAGGGACAGCTCTGAAAGCGAGGACGGAGGAGTTACCACTCCTGCGTATCCGCCCCCATCTTCAGAGGCTAGGGCGAACAGGTTGCCAGACAGGTCCACCCCTACTGAGTAGTCACCCGAGTCGGGTCGAGTGTCGATCGAGTCCTGGAAGCGTACCGTTCCAGTGACGTTCACCTCGCCTCCGGCCATGATTGGGAACGGATAGAACGGCGAGTACTGGTTGGACAGCAGCCTGCCAGACTCGTCCCGAACCTCGAACGAGTCGACCTGAAGGTCGTTCTCGACAGCCTTGGCACCGGACTGGCCGCTGAAGGATACAGCCGGCCACACGGTCTCCCCTGTGGAGTCGTATCCCTGAGCGACCCAGCGGATGCTGTCGACGTCGTCCCAACTCCAACTGATCTCGAACATCCAGTGCACTGAGATGTCGGTCCAGCCATCGTTGTGCACGACGTTGTCGAAGTAGCTCGATGTCTCGTCCAGCATCGCCACGTCACTTCCCGAAGACTGGCTGAAGGTGGGGGGTGCCGCATCCCAGCCCATCATCGGGTCCTTTGTGACCTCGAACTCGAGTATCTCCCCGTCAGAGGCGGTCCCCTTCAGGGTGATCTTCACGATCTCGTCGTTGTCATACAGGTGATGGTGCTTGGTCGTGATTTCGAGCAACTCCCGGTTGGGGTACATCGTGTTGGGGGTCTGGAAGTCCCGGTTGGTCATGATGTAGTCGAAGTCCATTACGCCATCGATGGCCACAGAGCCCATCTCCGCGTAGATGTTCACGGGTACTGAGACCTCTTCGGGTGGCGGGTCGTCCTGGGTCTGCGAGTCATGGTAGGCTGCGACATCCGGGCCGAGTCCGGAGACGTTCTCGAAGATCATGTAGCCGATACCCAGACGCGTCAGGGTCACCATCTGTGCGGTGCTGGAGTCGATGGTCAGCGTGACCTCCCTCCACTGCCTGCCGGTGTCGGGGTCGGTGTGGCTGCCCGGTAGTGAGTTGATTGCCAGAATCTGAGCGCTGTCCAACACGTTGTGGAACAAAACGTCTCCCGAGCCACCCGACTGAGAGGCGCTGCCGACCGATACCGAGACGGGCGCGTCGAAGCCGTCGGAGTCCGGTGCGACGGAGATGATCCCCGCATTGACCACGCCGGCTGCGGGAATCCGCAGCGTCATCGTCGAAGGAGCGAAATCGCCGATGCTGACGGAGGTGCTGGTCACCGCGCTGCCCATTCCGGAGAGCATCGACTGCCAGCCGTAGTGGCCGTAGTCGTCGCCCATCGGGAAGCTCCATTCGTTGGTCTCGTCACCGAGCACGTCGATATCAGGATTGAGAGCCGGTTCGGCGAAGTTCGCCGTGATGATCATGCGGTCGATCCAGCCGTTCGTGGGCAGCGAGATGGAAACCCCGAATCCGGGCTGTGGGTAGGTGAAGGCGATGCTGCCCTGGGAGAGTGTCGCCAGAGTCCCGCCGCTGGGGCCGAGGAGATCGATCGCCATGCCGGTGGAGAAGTTGCCGGAGAGGGTGATGCTGTTAATCGGTCTCGAGGAGTGGATGTAGTCGGAGGAGATGGTCCCGGCCACACCGGTAGCGTTGAGCAGGCCGTCGATCAGACTGACGCTGGGGCTGAATTCCCATCCGTTGCCCTCGAGCGAGGCCGCCGTGAGTAACCTCTTGCCACCGATGTGGATCTTCGTGACCTTGGGGGTCTCCTCCACGTTGTCGGTGTCCATGTGCAGTTTCAGTCGCATCTGGGGCGTCGTCGTGGTGTCGACGCCCGCAAGGGAGATCGGGAACGACACGTTCGAGTAGCCTGGCAGGACATCGCCGGTGTAGGTGTCGATAAGCGAGGCGCGGACCCAGGTATCGGGTGACATCGATGCGTCGATGTCGATGAAGCCGAGGTTGAAGTCGTGGATGTCTGAGGCGCTGAAGACCGGGCTGAGCCAGTCGCCGCCCTCACCGTAGTTAGCGATCATCACCCCGACGTTGTCGAGGTACCAGCCGGCGTAGTTCCAGATCGAGTCACTGCCGCCGTGGAACTTGAAGCGCACGGTGTCCCCGGCGTACTGCGCGAGGCTCGCCTCCTTTTGCTCGAACGCGGTCGATGTAACGGAGTATGTTGAGCCCGAGCCAGTGCAGTGGACCGAGCCGAAGTAGTTGGAGCCCTGGGGGATCCCGGCGTAGGTGTACGCGATGCTGGGCGTGTCGTAGAAGTTGTTACCGGGGTCCCAGTAGCTCCAGGCGCCATTATTCACCTTGATGAATATCCCGGCCCCGTCCCAGTTGTTCTCGAAGCACGCCCAGTGGTCGAAGACCAGGGAGGAACTCGAGTTGGCCGGGAGGGTGTAGGCGGGCGATATCAGATCGGCATTGAGGTTGCTGGCGTAGACCCCACCGAGGTTGATAGCCATGGCGTAGGGGAAGGACGGCTCGCTGTTGGTGGGCCCTGCAGTCGAGGTGATCTGTCCGTATGACCACTTGGCGCCAGCCGCGGAATTAGCATTGTTCCTGGTCCACCCGCCGCCCGGCATACTGTTCGATGGGTTGCTCGCGGACGAGTCCTCGAAGCCCTTGATGATGTCCTGGTCGCCTTCCAAGAAGATCTGGTAAGACCAGTCGTCGACTCCGGCCTGGGTGTTGGAGGAAGGATTGGGCCAGACCGCACCGTAGTGGTACGCCGAGATGGTGGTCTCGAGGTCGTCCTCGAACACCACGTTGTCCGAGCCGTCGACGATGCGGATGGCGTAGACCGTCAGGCCCTCGAGCTCATCCGCGACGGAACCCCCGTACTGAGGGATATACGCATCGGAGTCGACGATGAACCGGATGTGGACGCTGTTCTGGTTCTGGAATGTGGTCGGGATGTCGAAGGAGACGGACCTGAGGCCATTGCTGTCGTCGCCGCTCACCCCGTCATAGCCGGCGACGCCCGGGATGGACCCACCCCTGTCCTCGCAGTTCTGGGTGGTGCTGGAGCCGGTGGACGAGATGTCGGTCCAGGAGTTGTTGTTCAGGGAGAGTTCGACGCAGGCGTTGTCCGAATACGAGCCGGCCAAGTCCCACTCCATGTCGACCTCGATGTTGAAGGAGCTGTTGGTCCCAGTCAGGTTGAGCGTCCTCTGCAGGGCCCCATACATGTTGTTGGAGTACGAGCAGCCAGCACCGGGTGTGTAACAGCCGCCGTGCCAACCGCCGTTCTGGATTCCGTCGTTGTGGAAGTCGAAGTTGTCCAAGAACCACCCAGGCCTCTCGTTGGCTGCATCGGGGTCCGTCCAGATGTGGAGCCTGAACTGAATCTTGCTGGCGTTGCCGATATCCGGTATCGAAGACATCGAGACGTTGCTGTTGACCCAGCCGCTCTGAATAGGGGAGGCGAACACCGGGACTGCCCCGGAGGGGGCGCCCTCTGGGGACGGGGCGTCGGTCGACATGGTGCTCGGGTAGCCGCCGTCCGGAGCGATGTAGGTCCAGTTGGTCCAGCCGTTGGTGTTGATCCTGTACTCAATCCAGGCCCCGTCGCCGCCGCCGGCGGCGGTGCTGTCGAGATGGTACCAGTGGTCGAAAGTCAGGTAGTAGCCGGTGATAGTCTCTTCATTGGGGACATTGACCTGAGGCAGCAGGAAGTACCCCGAGACCCCTGCTGGCACAGGCGAGCCGGGCATAGTCCCTACGGCGACTATGCCTTCGGTGGCGGACGAGGGGACCACCCCGTGGGCCAGCGTCTGCTCGTCACCGTAGATTGTCCCCCCCAGACCGGTGAAAGTGGTCGCCTGCCAGAGTTTGTACTGATGGCAGAGATATGTCTGATAGGTGACTTCGTTGGCGTCCAGCTGATTGTTGCCGTCGAGGTTCAGGCCCGCCTTCATCAGATTGCCGGCGTAGGTGCAGTTCGAACCGGCGGCCACCGGGAAGAAATCGAACAGGAAGTGCACTGTAGTGCCATTCACCACCTCGTCGCAGTAGTACTCGGTCCACAGCACCTCGTCGCTGTCTAGGTTGTTGTCGAAGTCGTTGTCCCAGCCGTGCTCGAAAGTACTGCCGTTTGTGCCGTTGCAGGCTGACAGGCCTGTGGAGACGTAGGCCGAACTGTAGACATGCTTCCATCCGGGGGTGTACTTGTAGTTGCTATGCATGGTAACGGTGATATCGCCTTCGTCGAAGGTGCTAATGTTGGATCTGGTCCCGTCGTCCAACAGTACGATTTCGTCATCCTCGGTTAGGTCGGTTCCGAAGAAGGTCCCAGACGAGAAGTCGGAGCCCTCCCATGCAATCCCATTGTCGAGGGAGGTTGCCATAGGGGAGTCGGTCACATGGAGCCATCCGTCGAGGACGGTGGCGTTTCCAGGTACCCTGAAGCCCGTCAGCGTGACATCCCCTCCCTGGGGGTTGACCGAGTTCGGTCCGGCCCAGTTGGCATTCGCTGCTGCGGCAATCGGTGCTAGGAGCATCAGGAGCACAAGGCCTCCCGCTAGTCTCTTACGCTCGGCTGGCATGTGTGGCACGTCACTCCCCAGTATTATGAATTAATTGGTCCTGTTCTCTGAACAGGTGGTTATGAACCAGTTTTCTTTCAGATTGTTTGTCAAACTGGGCTGGGAGGGGTTAGATGGAGCCACTGGGGGGAATTGAACCCCCGACCTTCGCCTTACCAAGGCGACGCTATACCCCTAAGCCACAGTGGCAGTGGAGGGGGCATCAGTGGACTCGATTTAACCACTGCGGATTTAGCAGTGAAGAGGGGGTGCAGATGCAACAGGCTCAAGTCGGGGATATCACTCGTCGGCTCGCCTGCCGAGATCGCATAGCCTGGTATTGCGCAAGACTGGAAATCTTGTGGGATTTTCCCTCGGGAGTTCAAATCTCCCTCTCGGCGCCACCACCTGCTACCACCTGCGACGACGCTGAACGCAGCGCGTGCCTTATGCGGTGTCTCGATTTGCCACGACCGTGGAAGGAGAAGATAGTGGCTCCACCACAGGGCTCCAAGCGGGTTCAGAGCCGCTGCGACTGACCGATGTCCAACTGCCGTGGAGATTCGCTGAGCGCGACGAGAGGCTAGCCCTGCTCGACGTGTTCCTGGAGGACTTCGTATTCCATGCTGCAATGATTAGGAAGCAATGGGGGGCGGGTGAGTTCACCTGCCTCGGACTGGCTCTGGCAGGGATGGTTCTAGGAGCGTGGGACCTCGGCATAGGAGAGTTGGCGGGTGGGGGCGACTACAACCGCGTAGGCCTCAGCGGCTTCCGGAACCTCTCTGACTTCTCGCTCATGCTGGCCCTTCTCTCGATGATAGCATGGGCGGGTGTGCTGGTGACCATTTGGTCGAGGTACCCGATTATGCGCGAGAATCTGGTGTACCTCGGAATCGCCATGCTGGCAGTGCAGATGGGTTCCATCAGCGCACACTCTCAATCACCGGACTTCCCGAACGGTTCCGTGGCCAGAGACTGGGCCATACTGGGAATCACCAACCTGGTGCTGTTCTTCCTGTCGATCGTGGTAGTCCACAGAGCGGTGATAGAGACCCGTGATATCCACGTCGAGGAACGTCACGCCCACCCTGATCCAAGGGTGGTCCAGAAGGCTTGGAGGGATCACAGCCTGAGAGCGTGGAGCCTCAGTCTTGGAATGTGGATGATCCTGGTGAACCTGATGGCTTGGTCGGGGGCGCACGCGATAGCCGACCGCCCTCCAATAGAGAGTTACAGCAATCTCGTGGTAGCGATGTTCGTGGTAACGGGTTTCCTCTCTGCCGGCTTCCTGATGCATATCCTCTGGTATCCGCAGTTCATGCTCGGTGGAGCGGAGGACAGGATACAGTCAGTCAGAGCCAGGGAGGTTGCCGGAGAGGTTGCCGGAGAGGCGCCGGAGGTCATCCCTAAGGCCGAGCAGGGCAAGTGCCCCATCTGCAGCAACAACACCCCTGCGATTCGTCATGCCACAGGCAGGATAGAAGTGTCGTGCACCTCCGAGTGCTCAGGGTTGGGGAAGCCCGGCACATCCTGCCCCGAGTGCGATTCCATTCTTCCTACGAGAATTGAGTGTCCCAGTTGCAGCTCGAACACAACAATAGTCAGTCACTTCAGCAGATCAGAGGCATGGTGAACGGTGACGGACTTGGCCGCGTGTGACGAGCATTGAAGGGTCGCGCGTCTCCGAGGTGGCATGAGGATGGGGCGGATGGCGGAGCGCGGCTGGTGGCGGTCCGATGACGAGATTGCTGACGTGGCGGATGCGTTCCAGGACGAACAAATCGAGGGAGTGCCAGTCCCACGCTTCGACGGCACTGACGAGGAGGCTCAAAGCAGGGACGCATTGGGTGTGGTCATCGGCATTTCCGCTGGCCTCATCGTGCTGCTCAGTGTTGCTATCGTGATGCTATGGGTATGGTCCGGAATCGAGGGCGTCAACATCGGAGGCCCTCCCTCGGCACTGTTGACCTGGGAGGAAGAGTATCGAGACCTGACGGGTTTCAACGCTGTCGGGGGTGACGGAGGCGGAGTGGTGCTGTGCATCGTGGATTCTGGCATCGATCTGGAGCATCCGGACCTCGAGCAGCTCGAGTTGGCCGGGTGGTTGGATGCCATCGACGGCATCGAGCATCCATACGACAACGAAGGACACGGCACCGCGATGGCCGGCATCGTCGTGGCTCGGGACGGGCTGCATGGCAATGCCCCCGGAGTGAGCCTGCTGGTCGCCAAGGCAATCGGCGAGGAAGGCACAGGGGACGATGAGCAGATTGCCGATGCCGTCGACTGGTGTGTCGAGCAGCAGGCCGACATCGTATCGCTGAGCCTGGGTGGCGACCAAGGGTTCGGCTCCGGCTTCTTCTCGACCGACGCGCTTGAGCAGTCTGTCGAGGACGCCATAGACGAGGGGGTGTACGTGGTTGCCGCAGCCGGTAACGACGGTGAGGACGATGATGGGGATGTGGAGTCACCCGGCTCGGTCGAGGACGTGATCTGCGTAGGCGGAATCACGAGGTACGGCAACATCTGGGTCGGTAGCTCCGAGGGAGACAACAACGGAAGAATCTGGCCAAACCCGATTCTACCGCGAGACAACCCCGACAAGAAACCGGAGTTGGTTGCGCCCGCGCACGAAGTGCCGGTTCTGATGGCGGGCGGGCTGGAAAGCGGGACTTGGTGGGGCTGGTCTAGCGGCACCTCGGCGGCCACCGCCTGGGTCTCGGGGGCTCTGGCTGTCATCCTAGAGGCTCATCCCGAGATGCAGCGCGAAGGCGCGTCCGGTGGTTCGGGGGCAGTGGCTCAGATGAAGGCCTTGGTAATGGAGAACTCACAGATGGAGGAGGGACAGAGCGAGCACGACGACCACTATGGTTACGGGCATCTCAGGGTCGATCTGCTGCTGCAGGCCCTCGGTAACTCAGCCGATGGCTCATCCGATTCCCAAACCTCTAGCGCTGATGCGAGTTACGCGCGGACTCTCGCCGATGAGCTTCAAGTGGTCCGGCGGAGCACCGCTAGAGTGCCTCCGGACAGTTCGACGAAGCCCAGCGAGTGAGACTCGCTCACCTGCTTCACGAAGCTTATCCAACTGTTGAAGGACTCGACCTTTCTCTGGGCTGGTGTAGGCTCCGAGCCGGCTTCGGCGACTCCCACATCCCCCGTTGGTACCTCGGGCTCCTGCACCAGCAGCACGCCTCCCGGAGACAGCATGTCGAATGCTGCCGAGGCAGTGGAAGGCCGGTCGGACTCTGGTACGTCGATGATCACCAGATCCAGAGACAGGGAAAGCGAGGATGAGGGGTTGGACACGGGCAGTGCAGCGGTGGCAGCCGACCACGAAGCGGCCTCAGCAGTCACCTCCTGCCATGGCTTTGCGATGATCTGTGTCCATGACTCAGCCCCGTGACGGCGTACCAGACGATCGATGATGACACCGAACTTGCCCCCAGGCTCGACTATCCTGAACGAATCCGGCCTCGGGGGCGGCTGCTCGGGCGGATTAGCAGGATCGCCGCACCATAGATCAAGTAGCCATGCGGCGAGATGCCCGATCCCGCCGCCGATCAGGAGGGCATTTCTCGCCGGGACTCTCGCTGCGATGTCCCTAATCCTAGCGCGCATCGAGCGAGGCAGGGGGCGGAGGTCCATGTGCAGCATCTGCTCGCCGATGCCGGCGGCGATCGGTGGCTCGGAGTCACCTCGCTCGGAATCATCAGAGAGTAGTCTATCGAACATCTCACGCTCCGACATCTGAGGGAGTCCTATGCCACCGCCATCAGCGTCCATGGTCGCTCCTTTGAGATGCCTCTATTCAATCATCGCATGCGTGGATGGCTTCAAGAGAGAAGTGCATTCCCGAGCGCTCGTGCAACCCGACGACCGACCCGACGTCGCTGATGTCGCGACATGTCCCAACTGCTCGGTTTCGACCGAGCACGAGGTTCTGCGCAGAACTCCCCGAGGATTGGGAGAGGACCTGTTGGCGAAGTGCATGGATTGCGGAGATGTCCACAACATCGAGTTGCGTCCACCAAAGGCAGTGAGTATCACAGCCACTCTCTCTGACGGTAGCTTGAGCACTTCTGATATCATCGAGGTCGACGAGGACGAGGTGATCTCAGTAGGTGACTTGTTCGAGCATGATGAGGCGCAGTGGGAAGTCACTCGAATCGATGGCGCGGCATCACAGCCCTTCGACAGCCTGCCCGCGGGCGATATCAGGGCTCTCTGGGCCGTGCGCAAGGACAAGGCCGTCGTACGCCTGACAATGACCGACGGGGAGGACAGTGTCGCATCGAGCATCGAGTGCGAGCCGGACAGGGTGTTCACCTGCGGAACGATACTCGAGATCGATGGACGCAGGTGGAGAATCAGGGCCCTGCACACCGGCAAAGGCAGGACCCTCAGGGGAAGCAGGGAGGCATCGGAGCTCAGAAGGATGTACCTCCACCTTCCAAATAAGCGCAGGTACTAGGTTCCCTCACCTGCGGTTGGACCAAGGCATCATCAGGGCCTTAGCCACGTGCGATGCGACCTCGGGATTCTCTCGCAGTCTGCGCATGCTGTATTCGTACCACTTAGTGCCGTAGGGCACATAGACGCGAGTCCGGTGCCCCGCGCTGGCCAGACGTCTGCGGACATCACCCCTGACGCCGAGTAGGAACTGGAACTCGTAGCCTGGACCCTTGTCAGCGGAGCGGGGGACTTCGCTCGAATGCCTCGGGTCCGCCTTCCCCGGGCCCATTCCCCGCGACTCCAAAGCGCTGAGAGAGTGTTCGATGACGGGGGTATCATGGGATGCAATGGCAGTGTATGCGCCGGAGTCGAGCATTCCATCGATGGCTTGGTTGGTGGCATCCACTATCTCCCTGTATCCAGAATACGCGATATCGCTGGGTTCGAGGTAGATTCCTTTGCAGATGCGGAAGTCGGTGGCGGCACCGGTGGCTTTGCTGATCTCGGAGATGTCGGATGATGTCCTGAACAGCCTTCCCTGAAGTACCACCCCTATGTTCGTCAGTCCCTTCTCGTGCATCGCCAGAGCCACGTCGATGGTCGCTTGGGTGACACGGTGGTCCTCCATGTCCAGACGCACGAATATGTCGTCACTGGCGGCCCTCCTCAGGAGTCGCTCGATGTTAGTGTGGGCCGCCGAATTGTCGATTAGAAGACCGAATGCCGTAGGCTTAATGGAGATATTCGCATCTAGGCCGCTTTCCACTATAGCATCGATTAGCCTGCCGTACTCGTCGATGAAGAACTGGGCCTCGTTCAATGTGGCGATCTCCTCGCCGAGGACATCCACTGTGAAGCAGGCGTTCTCGGAGCTCATCCTACTCATCAGAAGAATGGCGCTGTCAATGTCCGGGCCGGCGACGTAACGCTTGGCGACCCATCTGACGACGAAACGGGGGGTGAGCGGCATCATGGCCACAATGACTCGCCCGAACAGACCCATCTGACAGCGGCAGGGTCAGGCAAGCCTTCACAATTGCTGATGACTAGTTCAGCTCTCGACCACGGCGTACTGGCACATTGAGTTCGCCTAGAAGCTTGAGTATCGCACTTCGTTGCCAGCCCTTGAAGGACTTCCTGTCTAGGTGTGCAAACAGATTGGCGCCGGGGAAGGCGGCTCGGGTCGCTCGGACAGAGGCCTCGAGGGAGTGGCGCCAAGCGCCCGCGGGAGTAGAGTCCCCCTCTGGCAACTCGAAAGGCAGAGCGTAGTTCGCAAGGATGTGGCCGACCCACAGTTCGGACTCGGACAGAACTGCCTTGTGACGGGGTGCGTAGTGGCCTCCCCCGAGCCCGATCATCACATCTCCTCCAGCCTGCCACTCAACTGCTTGATGACCAGATAAGCCTAGATTGTGCGAGATTACCTGAGCCCAGACGTCAGCGGCTTCCGAGTCCCCCCACTGCTCGATTGTAGAGCCTATCTCGATGTATAGTGCCGGGCTCGCGAGCAGAGGACCGTGGTGTGTGGCCTCCAGTGTGAGATCGTACTTCTCGCCAAGCCCGCGCGAGCGGGCTGTGGAGAGCATTGAGCGGAAGAGCGAGGCGAAACGGGGGGACGGGGGAACTACAGCGCCCTTGGTGCCACCCGCCTGTCCAGGCTCGCCGTGTGGAGTCTCCCCCGGCAGGCCAATCGCGTGCAGCGTCAACGCAGGTATCTCACTGGCCGAGACATGGCGTGACAGCACCAGTACCTCGTCCACTGACTTGCCGGTCTGCTCCTCGTGGATGGCATCGATTCCGTCGGCTCTGATATGCAGCTCGTCGATCAGCAGCAAATGGGCGGGTCCATCTGAGTGCATTCTGACCGTTCCATGCTCCATCTCGATCGCGTCACCCCAACTTCCGAGTCGCAGCACGGCATCATGGAGATTGACAGATGCCACATCGCACCTCGATGCTAGCAGCAAGGTGACCATGTGCATCCGAGGGGGGTTGCGCCTTAATCCTCTCAGCCACACCTTCAAGCATGAACGACGATGGGAGGGAGCATGGGCCGAGAGCACCTTGGTTTCCCGCCAATGAGAGTGGACCGAGGAGGCTCTTCCCTAGTTGTGGTAGGCACCTCAGGGGAGCTTGTCAGAGTCGCCTCCGACTGCAGTCCGATGCATCCGGCTGTCAGGCCCTTCCCGGCCTCGGTCACAGGGGGTGCGATACTAGACGAGTTCTGGGTCGGCACGTGGGTCGAGCGTGAACTGCGGCAGGCTAGGATGGCTGCCCTACCCCTAGAGGGAGATTGGGAGGAAGGAGCAGGCAGGGGGCTCCTCAGGAGTTCGATTAACTCCGCAGGCGATGTAATGCCATCCTCATCGGTGTGGTCCAAGTTCCTAGATGCAGAGCCTCTCGCGCTCTCCCGAGTCGGTGACGACCTAGTCTTCGCCACTCTGGGCAGGGGTGTTTACAGGATCGGTGCCGACGCGGAGGAGTTCTGGCGGGCGCCATATCCCGAATGGCCGGGACTATCCAAGGTCGCATCCAGAGACGCCCTTGTCTCATCGAACGAGTCGAAAGAAGGAGTGGTGATGTGGTCCGAAGCCGGAGGAATGGTCATCCTCGACCACGAAGAGGGCACATCCCTGCTGAGCAGGGAGCTGGTGCTTCCAGACAGACTGAACGATGTCAGGAGCTCAGATGAAGGAGAGTGGTTGCTGATTCTGAGCGGCGGTGGAATCGCCCTGCTGGAGAGTCTGGAGTCCGAGCCGCGATTCGTTCGGACTCCCGGCCCGGTCTTGGATGCCGTACACGACGACAGCCGTTGGAGATGGACTGGATGGCGCCATGACGGGGAGCTCCTCGATGGAGCGCAGTTGCCCAGGTGCGCAGCAAGGGAGGAGGTTGGTGTCGCGCTGGTTGGCAATACGGTCCTGACCAATGACGGTGACTGGGATGACATCCGAGTCTAGTTCACTCGGATGAAGCAGAGTGGCCGCACTTGCCGCACACCTTGCGATCCTCATGGACGCCTAGGAACACTCCCGGGCCGCAGGAAGGGCAGAACTCGCCCTTCCTGACCATTTTCCCGTCCTCTACGGAGTACTTCGAGTGCTTCCCATGGGCGTTGGGGCCGTCTGCCATCACTCATCACCGCCTTCTGATTGCTCTTCTACGGGCCCCTCAGCGGCCTCCTCAACCGGTTCCTCAACCGATTCTTCAGCGGGCTCTTCGACAGCTGGCTCAACTTTGACTGGTTTAGCCTTGGGAGCCTTCTTCTCCCCGCTGTGCCTTTGCTTGACGAAATCAGGCTCGAGAGCAGCCGACTCAGCGGTTCCGTAGACTAGAGCAAGCCCTGTGGTCTGGGGCCGGCCGAAACGAGTTTTGACCTCCTTGAGGAAGACCAAGTTCTCCTTGGCTCCGGGCTCCGCCTTCGCGGCGGCCGCAACCATCTCCCTCAGAGACGGGGTCGGTGAGTTAGTGTGCTCCCACTGAAACCTAATCTCGACGCGGTCGAGCAGTGGGTTCTCCTTCCTATCGATGACTTCCATTCGAATCCTTCCTTATCGGATGTTGACCTTCAGGGCGTAGCTACCGGGCTGGGTGACGTTGAGTCTCTTGGCGACCTCTGAACGCTCGGGGTGTAGAATCACCACAAAGCCCTGCCAGTCAGTGGTTACGGGGGCACTTGGGCAATGAATGCACTGCGCGGGGTCGTTCTTTTTCTCCGGCTCGGGCAGAATCCTGTTGCACTCGCCACAGGCGAAGGGCTGCTTGACCATCTCAGTCGTCCTCCTCTAGCCAGTCGAAGGCACCGAGGCCGTCCATCTTGCAGTTGAGGCCTATCTTGGAGGAGCGGGGGTCGTTCTGGTTGATTGACTTCGAGACAATCCTCGAGCGGACAGGGGTCCCCTCCTCGAGATACTTGCCGCTCTTAGAGCCCTCAATGCGCTTGTTTTGGATACCGAGGCTGACTTGGACTGGCTCCTCAAGGATCTGCGACTTGTGGAGTAAAGCCTCGATAGGTCCAATCCTGACGAACGCACCGTACTCCGAGATCTCGGATACGGCCCCATCGACGACCTCATTGTTCTCCATAGTGAAGATGAGTGCCTTGAATCGGACATTCTGGTATATCGCGCCGTCGCCATGGATGATCCTGCCTCGATCCACGGCCTCGTGGTCGAACGTTAGCAGGGTGTAGTCCTCGTTCTCGTCAAAACGGCCCTCGAAAGCATCGTAGGCCAGCTCGTCGATATGATCCTCGAGTTTGCGTCCCGCTCGGATGTATTCGGCGGGGATTCGTATGGTATCATCTCGGGTCACCAGGCTGTACATGGGTTTCTTCCTCCGCAACGGACCCGCTCCGAGGCCGGCCGGAGGAAGGGGGGTTTCCCTCCCGTCCCTCATCGGCCATGCCTCTGGAGGAGAGGTCCGTGCGCCCGGCGACCGACCCACCCTGTATAAGCACAACGGATGCAAACGAGGTTTCGGCTACCCCATAGGTCATTCAGACCATAGGTCTGCATGAGGGTATAGGGCGAATGTTCAAGTGGATTCCGAAAGCCATCTCCTGTTCTGATGGTAGCGAGCGCTTCGCATGGGAACCCCTCGAGGTTGCGTCAAGTTACCCTCGGCGCAGCAATGATGATGCTGATGTCACTGTCTCCAGTACTCCTCCAGTTCGATAGTCCTCTCAGGATGGAGACGGACGATGGAACCGGAGATTCATGGGTCGACGGAGGTCAACCATGGCCGCAGTCGGGTAGGACTCCAGACAGGGTTGCGGACGTCCCGGCGCACAGTCCTGACGGGGGTGCTGGCAACGGCACACCGAGTGATGCGACCGAGTTGACGTCGGTCGTCGAGCCGTCAGTGAACTGGGTCTACGGCTCCTACTCGACTGGCACAGATGCTCTAGCCACCCCAATTGCAGATCTGTCCGCATCCGTTTCCAAAGACGAAGACGCCTCGGAACGCTGTGGCGGCAGTTCGCTTTACAGCATTCTTGTGCAGACTGATTCAAATTCAGACCACACCTACCTAAGAATCGTCGAGGGCGAGGATGCCGACCTCGCATGGGAGGTCGACTTGGGCTTGACAGAGTACGTGAAGGCAGCCCCGGTGGTAGTCGATATCGATGACGACGGTATGCAAGAGGTTCTCGTCGCCTACGACGCCTCCGGAACCCTCTACCTCGATGCTTGGTCCCCTAGGCTGACCTGCTCGGTCACAGGCTGGTCCCCCGGGGGACATGGGGGCGAGTTGCTGTGGTCATGGAGCGACGAGTCTCTGATGATTAGCAGCGATGTGGGGCCATACACATGGAGCGGCTTTGGCGGGCACAAACCAACAGCCCAGCCCCTCCTCGCTGACCTAGATTTGGATGGGGATGCTGAGATCGTCATCGCAGCCATAGATGAGGTCTCCGAGAATCCCGTTGTAGTCGCACTGGGGCTGTCCAACAGCGGGGCTACCGCGTTGTGGGACGCTACCTTGGACAAGGGCAGCCACCCCTCCGACCCAGCTTTCGCTCAGACCGACGAGACTACCGGATACGTGCTCCTGACAACTACCCAACACAACAGCGGGGCGATGTGGGTGTGGAAACTGGATTCGACAAGCGGTGATTCCAGTTGGGACGGGCTTTCTCTGGCCAACTCCGATGGCGACACGGACGCGCCCCACGTCAGGTTGCCTGGGCCCGTGATAGCCAACCTAGACGACGACCCCGCCCCTGAGATGGTACTCACGATACCTACGGATATCGACGGTTACAGCTCAGCCGATGGGGCGGAGTTCATCGGAATGGAAATCGGGAACGGTGATGAGTTGTGGTCATTCGAGGCTTCAAACGGTTACGCCGACGCACCTCCGGTGGTAATCGACACCGATGGCGACGGGGAGCATGACAGGGTCTGCTGGGTCACTTGGTCCCAAGAGACCACAGACAGACACGGCCATGCAGGATGCCACGATGTAAGCGGCTCCAGTCCCGACCAAGCCTGGCAGAAGACCCTTGAGCAGAGCAGTGGCCTGCCTAACGACGAGATTGCGGTCGCCCCACCCACATGGATGGACATAGATGGCGATGGCAAGCAGGAACTGCTCGTCGCATACGGACGCTCCCTGTGGGCCTTCGACGGCGATGACGGTTCATCATCCACAGTCTGGGGTGGGGAGCTTGAGCTCAACCACAGAACCTGGTCCGCCCCCGCCCTTGCCGATATCGACGGGGATGCCACTCTGGACATAGTTCTCGGAGACACCGTCGTCTCGTTGGCGATGGCCGATGTCAGGCCACTGCTTGACCAGCGGGGCATAGAGTTCAGCCCCAGCGCGCCCGACCCGGGCGAAACGGTGACCGTGACTGCATTCTTCGAGAACTCGGGGACGGCGGACACCGAAGACGAGACTAATGCGCTGCTGTATGCCAACGGTGAGGAGATAGGGAGTTATGAGACAGGGACGATGGAACCCGTCGACCCCTCTGGCTCAGGAGTCTTCGAATCGTTCAGCATTGAGTGGAGTGGGCCCTTGGGCGAGCACACTTTCGAACTGGTCCTCGACCCCTATGACAACATCTCACAAACGAGGCATGACAACGACGCCCAAACGACTACGCTGTCTATCGTAGCCGCTTACAACGCCACCTTCGAGATCTCTACTGAACCTGTGAGAATAGACCCCGGAGGCAGCGCGCTTGCAACTCCGAATGTCCGTTCGACAGGAAGGCTAGCAGGGATTTGGAGTCTTGCTGTCGACGACTCCACTCTGCCGGGGGGCTGGACTTGGAGTGACGAGACCAGCGGAGGCCTGAGCGGTGTCGGGATAGACGCCGATGGAGTGTGGACTCCACACCTCCGCATTCACGCTCCAGCAGACGCCCTGGGCTCCGATGCCGGTCACCTCGGCCTTACTCTGACTCTCGACGACGACCCGGACAACGTCAGCGTTTCCGCTACACTGCCGATCGAGGCCAACAGGAGCCGCGGCCTCTCACTGCGCGGTCCGGACGGGACTGCGTCGAGCACGGGATACGGGCTGATCGGCACGGACGCCCATGCATGGATGCTGCTCCATAACCTCGGCAACGCCCCAGAGAACCAGATCACCATCTCTTGGGAAGCCGACACATCTTGGGATTCGGAAGAGAATGTCCTCAGCCTATACGACTCGGACGGTAATGAGGTTCCTGCCCTCATCCTTGAAGCTGGCGAGGTAAAGATACTGACTGCGAGGCTCGGCGTTCCTGAAGACGCCGTACTCGGCGACTCGGTCTCGACCCCCCTCTCAATGTGCGTTGGCAGTGACGAGGACGAGACCTGTCAGACCATATCGCTGACTTTCGAGGCTGCGGGTGTCGTTGCCGATGTGCACCAGCGGAGTGTGCCGGCGCAAGGCCTCGAATGGGCTGTCTACGCTGATATGCCCATTGGAGTGACGCAACTTACTTGGTCGCTCGCAGACGCTGGTATGGCTGTTCAAGGATGGTCTTGGAGCGCGACTGGCGACTTGTCGGTCGCCGGGGACACGATCATCATGACGGAGCTGGTCGAATCTCAGGGCGTTGGGACCCTGATCCTCGACCTGCCCGATGATGCCCCTCCGGCCTTCCACTCCTTCTCCGATGCCAGCGGCCAATCGGCTGACCACGTCATCAGACTATCACTCGAGGTCCTGCAGATCCACAGGGCCTCACTGCTAGTTACCTCTCCAACCGAACAACCCCACTTGGTAGAGGTCGATGAGGAGTCTCTGGTCATGGTCCGCCTCGAGAATCCTGGTAACGGCGACGATACCTACCGCTTGACTCACGAAATCCTCCTCGATGAGAACATTACCGAGGATCCGGGCGTGGAGGTCTCATTCTCCAATGACATGGTGTCCTTGAGCGCGGGCGGTCTGACCAACATACCTGTGACCGTTACACTACCCGGCACCACCCCTGCTCGTGCCCCCGTCAGTATCGAGATCCACATGACCTCGATGAGGGACCAGTCGGTCAGTGACTCGGACGTCGTGATTCTAGAGGCTAGGCAGGACCACCGATGGAACATCACCGCGAGCGTCGGTGAATCCACCGCCGACGGGCGCACCTTCGCCGTCGCGCCAGGGGGGGTGCTTGAAGTGAGCGTTGATGCGCAGAACGTCGGTAATCTGAACGACGACCTGACTCTGACAGTGAGTTACGAGGTCACATGGGGGGGCGATGACGCCTCACAAGAATGGGACTCACAAGGGGATGCAGTAGTCGATGTCGGAGTGAATCAGACTGCACTGATGACGGTCAACGCGACCGTGCCTGCAGATGCATGGAACGGTTCTATGATGCAGGTAATCGTCACCGCCGTTGCTCAGGATGAGGAGGTGGGTTCGTTCACCTTCGGCATCGAGGTGACTCATGTGCCGGCTTGGTCGGCCTCGGCTGGCCAGACCTACCTCGATATACACCCCAATGGCTCAAGCATAGAATTGACTGTGATTCAGCAAGGCAACTCCCCCACGATGCCATATGCTACAGTGTGGGTGAGCGGCGAGAGCGGTTGGGATGTTACCGTCCCTGACGAGCTCCCATTACTTTCCCCGGGTGAGACTGCTCCGATGATGCTCAACATCACCCCGCCCGACACAGCGCAGCACGGCAGGGCGGTGGAACTACACGTCAAACTGAGGGAGGGCGATGGCAGTGGAGAGACAGAGATTACTCTGCCTCTGCGTGTCGCCATCATCAACGACTTCGGTCTGAGCGGGCAGGGTCCTTGGTTCGTCTCTGACGATGGTGGCCACCCGCTCGCGGAACTTCAGAACCTCGGTAACGCCCCCACTACTATCACCCTGCAGGTCCTGAGCCTGCCCAACGGGTGGACCGTAGCCGGGCAGACCGAAGTCGTCCTCGGGGTCGATGAGATTAGAGGCGTTCCCCTAGAGGTGATTCCGTCTGCTGACTGGGACGGCAGCGTCCGGACCATACGCATCCTCGCCGAGGACGCGGTGGGGAACCAGCGTGAGGTCGCTCTGGACACCGGGCAGTCACCGTACTCATGGGCATCCTCTCCCGTGGTAGTGGTAATGATGGGTGACCATGCCCTGCTTCAGATTCACGGCACCACCTCTGCTTCCAGTGTCGTTGATTCCGCGTCAGGACAGTTGCAATGGGACGATAGGGGCGGCTGGGCGTTGCCGGCGGTCGCCAGTGGCAATGGCTCCTTGAGCGTGGGCTCATCCAGCCTCGGCTACGTCGCCCATGTCGTCGAGCCGTCTCTCAGGTCTGCTGAGTGCAATATTCTCGGCAGCTTCGGAGAGGTGGTGGCACATTGCTCTATATTCAACGGGACGGAGGCGTTCTCATACTCGATTCTCCTCATCGATGATCAGGGGGTGATGCTGGATTCCGCGTCCGGTCAGGTCTCTGCCAACTCCCCCTATGGCCCAATCAACCTCAGCGCCGAGGGCTGGAGTCCGGAGCCGGGTAGCAGGACCCTGACGCTGAGACTGCTGGACGGGAGGGGATTCCAGGTCGCTGTGGACGAGACGGACTTCCTAGTCAGAAGGAGTGATTGGAACATAGGCCTAGTGGAACTAGAGCCTGACGGGGAGGGTTCGAATCAGGAAATCAAGGTCCTCACTCGAAGGGCCAACCACCAACTACTGACTGATGCCGACTGCCATCTCTCGGTAGTCGCAGGAGAACATTCCTCAACCCATCAAGTGGATTGGAGCAGTACATTGGCCCCCATCTTCAGAATTGACCGTCCCGATGTCGATGATGGCGTCGAGATCGTCGTGACTATCGGATGCGAGTTCCCATGGGACCTAGATTCCGACTCGAGCGATGACGAGGCCAGACTGATTCTCTCGGGCGGCTCTGTGGGGCCCTCGGAGTACGCCGACATGGGAACTGCGGTGACTGCAGCCCTGCTGGTGATTGGCGTGTCCCTGGCTTTCGCATGGATGCTCAGGAGCCACCGGGAGGGCAAGGAGCTCATGGAGATGGCCATGGCGGCTGCAGAAGAGAGAATGGCCAAGAAGCGCATCGAACCAGAGCCTTCTGACGCCCCCTCACCTTCGCAGGAGGCACAGGACGAAGAGGACGGCGAAGAGGAAGAGGGGCCTGAACCAGAAGTAGAGGACGAGCCTTTGGATGACTTCGAGTCCAGACTCAAGCGGCTCATGCGAGAAGACTAGTCCTCGCTAGATCACCAGTCTCAACCTGTGCATGCCCTCATACAGTGGCATGGCCAGCTCGAGTATGGCCTCATGCTCGGGGGCCAACTCGTCAGAGCGAGGTCGGTACGGTGCGAAACCGGTCGAAGCCCATACCGAGTCGTACCAGTGCTCCCCCCATATTCCGTCGCACTCCCTCGGACCTGCTTCCCATGACAGCATCCGCTCACTGAAGTCGATTCCACACTGCTCGCAGAGGAGGCGTAGCATCCCTTTGGGATTCTCCAGGATCTCCCTGGAGTCGATGATTGGGGGGGTGCTCCCCGAGCTCTTCGAAACGTCCTGCATCAGCCGCACCTGCTGAGGCAGTCCGGTGGACCACAGACTGACTTCGTCTGTTATCTTGGAAAGCGAGAGCAGGACCTCCTTCGGATTGCGTATCAGGAAGCAGTTGGACAGCGAATCGAGCCAGTCTGTGTCCATTCCCGGAAGTATATGGTGGCACATGTGCTTCTGGTACCATACCGCCGCGCCCCCGGGAATCTCACCCGTCAGGTAATCGACCACCTTGGCGGAATCGGACTCGTGGTGCTCTATCACCCCCTGTGCGTCTGGGTGCTTGATTCCGGTCTGCTTCAGATAGTGGGCGTAAAGCGGCTCGTCGGTAGCGAAGCAGTCCTGCCGGTTGTCGAACGAATACATCATCGCGGTGGAGATGTTGCGTGGTCCCGACCACATCGCTATTCTTACGCCGTCAGCCACGGCACTCACTCCCGAGTAGTTCGGTGTAGAGGCTCTGCAGGCGCTCGCACATCGGACCCCTCTGGCCTTGACTCATCGGCTCGCCGTCGAACTCGACCACCGGGATGAGTCCTGCGAAGGTCCCGGTAACGAAGGCCTCGTCGGCCGTGCTGACTTCATTAGTGGTGAAGTCCCTCTCGTAGGCCGGAATACCATTGGCGAGGCACAGATCGAGGACTTTGCGCCGTGTGATTCCGTCGAGGCAGTGCTCACCCGTCGAAGTCCAGACCTCGCCGTCCCTGACGATGAAGAAGTGGGTGGAGTTGCATGTGGCTACGTTTCCAGCTGGATCCAGCATCAGCCCCTCTTCACCGCCCTTGGCGGCTGCGTCCACACAGGCAGCGATGCAGTTGTGCTTGGACAGACTGTTTATCCGGGGGTCCTGGACATTCTGCTCGCCCCTCCTCACATCCACGGTAACCAGTCGTATTCCCTCAACGGCCCGTTGCTCGTTCGCAATCTTGTATTCAGGCATTATCACCAAGGTCGGTGGGCTTGAAATCACCCATGGGGCCTGATACGGAGTAGGCTTGAGCCCTCTGGTGACGACCAGTCGCACATGCACTCCGTCATGCATGTCGTTGGCCTCGATAACCCTGTTTACCTCATCAAGTATCTGCTCGCGTGTCCGCCCAATATCCATGGATATCGACTCGGCCCCCCTGAACAGCCTGTCCATGTGCTCATCAGCGAAGGCGATGGTTCCGTTATGCAGCCTGAAAGACTCCCATACTCCATCACCCAACAGGAAGCCCGCGTCGAACACAGAGACCTTGGCTTCCGGGCGTGGCAGCAGCTCACCGTTGACCGAGATGAGTACGCTCTCGTTGCGAGGGTCGCCCTCATACTCGTGAGTTCCCATCTTTCACCTCAGAATTCGGTGCCCGTGAGACGTTCGAACATCGATGAGTAGAGTTCTGTGGTCTTGTCTATCATGCTCTGCGGCAATGCGGGTATGGGGGGCTCGGTGGAGCCCTCGGACCTAGCGTCGTAGAGCGCCTTGTGATGTCCGATGTCGATGTAGTGCTCACGTACGAACTCCTTCGACAGTGAGACTATCTGGCCGTTTGCGTAGGCCTCATCGTCCCACCAGCGGTCTTCGTCCAGAGTGCCAAACGAATCCACAAGAACGGGCTTTCTTCCCGGCCCCAAAGCGAACTCCTTCTTGCCATCGACGTGGATGAGTCCGCGCTTTCCCGCCTCGCGCTCTATGATGGCATCAATCTTGAGCACGGCTTGGAGGATGGAATCGAACTCCGCCTCGGTCAGATTGGATATCTCGAGAGCCTCTTCCCTTTCTAGGAGTCTGTCAAACGACTCGAACTTGGTAGAGACCTCTAAGTAGGGCTCTGGAAGTTTGCAGCCCTCCTCAATCTGAGTCCCGGATTCGAAGCCGAACTCCTCTGCCCCGACCTCCCCCTTGGCGTAACGCTGCCATCCCGATCCTGCTAGATGATGGCGGCAAATCACCTCGAGGGGGACGAAGACATTCTCCATATCCCGGGGGATTGCTCCCGGCTCCTTGATGACCTTGAAGCGTTTGGCCAGACAGCGATCCGGGGCGCTCATTTCGAGCAGGTGCGTGTCGCATACGCCCTCAGCCTCAACTAAATCGAACCAGTGGCATGTCGTGCGGTTCAGGCTCTCTCCCTTGCGCGGGATGAGGGAAGGGATAATTTGGTCGTAAACTGATATCCGGTCAGTGTACCTGAATTCGAGTACTTCAGGGTCCTCGGTGCTCCATACCTGCTTGACCTTGCCCTGATAGAGCAACTCTCCCATGCCTCCGTTAGAGACGATTACGCCGATGAACATTCCTCAATAGAGGATTCTGGATCAGTCCCGTCTGAGCAGTTGGTAGATGATGAAAAGTGAAAGGAACGCTATTGCTATCCAGCGCCGATCGAATTCACTAGCTGCATCTTCATCTTGAGGCACGAACAGTCCCTGGGCAGTATCCAGAGGGGGGGAATTGGTCGAGGCCATCAGCACGATTCCCTCTATGTGGTAGGGAGCACCCCCCCTCATACCCTTGGAAACCGCCTTTTCGTTTGTTATGGAGGCCATTACGAAGTCACATGTGTCGGCCCTCCTGAGATCCTCTATAGCCTCGAACTCGCCACCGCTGTTCCACGGCCTGAAGGCAATCCCCTGATCCACTGAATAGTGGCTCTCCATCCGACTTACGACCATTCTGGAGATCTCTACCTCGTAGCCCTGCATCTCGGCATTCTCGTCCAGATTCGACATTGGAGAGTCCTGATCATACATACAGGCCACCATTTCCTTCTCGCCCTCGATGATACGATAGAGGGTGCCGCCCTCACTGGGGGTCGGCCAATCGCCCATTACACTGGCGAAATCGGAGCCTTTCAGTTCAGCCTCCCCGTGGAACCACGCCATGTACGCCTGCTGGCCTGTGCTAGAGGAGAATACCTCTCCGAGAGCGGCGGAGATTGCACCGAGGAGTTCGATGTTGCCCCTGTCGTCCTGAGTGTCGGCCCGTACCACTGGAACATACGATTCGGTCTCCTCGACCATCCCGATGATGAAGAGCCCTGGCATATTGGCAGTGTTAGCCGGATTAGCAGCGATAAGATGGGATGTCAGCATGAAATCGGCCTCTCCGGTCATCAAGGCACGCATGGCGAACTGATGGTCCTCGTAGCCGTTTTCGATTATGTGCTCGTAAGAGTCGATGAGATGCGATACGGGTGTCTCCTCGGAAGAGGCGACGTTGTACTGCATCTCGCCTGCTGCAACGGCGAGCGGCGCCGATAGAACCAATGCAGTGAGGAAGAGTGCGGGCAACACGCTCCTCATGACCTCAAGGGCCCGAAGGGCCGACTTAGCATTGGCGGTCCGCCGAGACTATATCCAAAGAAGCACGTCAGGAGCCTAGGGTTCGCATTGTCCAAGGCTGTCTCAAGAAATCTCAATCCATTGGGGAAGAAGGGCAATCGTCTCATCGCAATCCTATCATTTCTGATTCTAATCACCCTGATCGTCCCTGCCCAGGCGATCGATTACGACGACGGCGCTAAGTACATCAGCGGGTGGGATGTCGCCGACAGTGGCACCGATGAGGATCTCTTCACGTCGGCCTACGATGGTGAGTCAGTCTTCGCTTTCGGTGCTGGAGGAGTGATTCTCCAGAGCGCCGACAAGGGCGCCACGTGGGTGCAACTCGAGTCACCTGCTACGTCCGACCTGCGTGCGTCTGACTCAGTCGGGGGTGCAATCGCGGTAGTCGGAGACGGCGGGGCGGCTTACCTGCGTGCTGATGGCAGCGGGACATGGCTGGACATCTCCCTGAGTCCTCCCGTCGACTTCAGAGGAATGGCGATGACCAGTGCTACCTCACTGGTAGCCGTAGGCCCTGACGGGGCCGTCTGGCAATACTCCAGCGATACTTGGATGCAGAGGGATTCCGGAGTGTCCACAGATCTCAACGAGGTGTCCTTCCTTGATGCCACCTTGGGGATGATAGTGGGTGATGGCGGCACCATTCTTGCCACCGATGACGGAGGTGAAAGTTGGGAGTACAGAGAGGCCCCGGAAGGGTTGGATGCTGACATAGTAGCACTCGATTATTACAGTGGCATCAGAGTATATGCAATAACGGACGAGGGGCACATCGTAAAATCGGTTGGAACGACTTCTGGCACCGCGGCCGGATATGTCTGGGAACTGGTCGAGATTGAATCGGCAGGCAGAAACACCAGCCTAGGACTCGAATTGAGTTCCATCGACGTATCGTCTGTGAACAAGTTCCTCGTATCAGGCCCCTCTAGCTACGCTGCTCTGTCTCTAGACGGAGGCAATATCATCACCTCCCAGATGAACCCCCTGTCAAGCCCCAAGGACTTCAATCACGTCTTGTTTCTCAATCTGTTTGATGCTGTGATTGTAGGTGCGGATGGGGTGATACTATTTTCGGAAAATGCCGGAGAGGACGAGGCGGTTGGATTTTTCATAATCGACTACGGCGACTTCGGGCAGTTCGTCGACTACTCAAAGGAAATGCTGATTGATGGGCTACACGCGACAATCAGAATTGTTCTATTCGGCATGGTCCTCGGTTTCTTCCTCGGTGTCATGCTCTCAATGATGAAGACCGCTCCTACCACTCTGAAGAATGTTGCACAACTAAATCGATACCGGATAATTATGATGATTCTAGTCCCATTTTGTTTCATTGAGACCGCTATTCCTTTCATTCGATTATATGATAAATCGTGGTCTGCAACTCGAATTTCAGAGAGATTACGCATTCTATCCTCCACCAATACCAAGCCACTCAACACCCTACTCCTGAGGGCATTCGGATTGGGGATTCTATACTACGGAATTATGCTGATTTCCGCTTTAGCCCCCATAGTTAGGAGTCTCAATCTAGACGGTTGGGAGTACGTCTACACGCCTATAGGACTCATATCTCCGGATGGCATCAATGGAGAACTATATTTCGGGAACTTTCTCCAAGCCCTCCTTGGTATCGCGCTAATCCTGTTGGGCCTGCTGTTCCTGACTACGAGGAAATTCTTCCTCAAGAGAGAGGTGCGCCTGCCGTTCCGTGGCATCACAGTGAAGTGGAATTTCTGGGATGCGCGGCCGATGAACGCTGTCGCGACCGTATACACCGACCTCTTCCGCAATACCCCCCTGCTCGTCCAGTTCTTGTTCATCCACTTCGGAGTGCAATTTGGTAAGCTGTTAGGGGATCCAGGCGCGGCGATGCTCGAGGGTGAAACGAATTTCGTTCTAGTATACCTCAGAGACATGATCCTAGCAGACAGGGCATGCGTTAGCTCCATCTTCGCTCTCGGTCTGAATTCTGGAGCCTACCAGTGCGAGACAATACGTGGTGCTATCGCGGCGATTCCCTCTGGACAGATGGAGGCAGGCAGGAGTATCGGACTGACCTATATGCAGACGATGGTTCTGGTCATCATGCCTCAGGCGATTAGAATCTGCATACCGCCAATGGGTAACGAAATGGTCAACCTCGTGCTCAACTCTTCGCTCGCAATGGTAGTTGGCTATGCTGAGCTAACCCGAAAGGGCAGACTGATTAACGCCGTTACCTTCCAGATTTTCTGGGCTTACGGCATGGTGCTAGTGTCCTACTTCGTGGTTACTTGGACGCTGGCTCTTCTCCTAAGGCATCTTGAGACCAAGTCGAGGATACCAGGACTTGGAATTTCAGGGGGTGCATGAATGCCGGAGAATGTGTTGAGTGTCACGGACATGCACAAGACCTACTCAGGAGGTGTCCATGCCGTCCGCGGCATCTCCTTCGAGGTGAACGAAGGTGAGTCGGTGGCGATCATAGGCTCCTCAGGAAGCGGTAAGTCGACTGTGCTGCGATGCATCAACCGACTTATCGAGCCCACCGAAGGAGTCGTGCGACTGCGCGGTGAGCACATCAACACCCCCGGGGCCGACATCAACGACGTCAGGTCGAGAATCGGGATGGTTTTCCAGTCATTCGAATTGTTCGCGCACCTGAAGGTCATCGACAACGTGACACTCGGTCTGAGACATGTCAAGAAGATGAGCAAGGACGAGGCCAAGGAGATAGCGATGTCCGTCCTCGAGCGTGTTGACCTGCTGGACCGAGTAGATGCCTACCCTGGAAACCTCTCTGGCGGACAGAAGCAAAGGGTAGCCATCGCACGGGCTCTAGCGATGCGCCCCGAGGTGATGCTGTTCGACGAGCCGACCAGCGCCTTGGACCCCGAACTGATAGGCTCGGTTCTGGCGACCATAAGGGGACTGGCTGACGAGGGCATGACGATGGTGATCGTGACTCATGAGATCAGCTTCGCAAGGGACGTTGCTGACCGCATCATATACCTAGACGAGGGGGTTGTGGCCGAGGAGGGGCCCTCATCAATCATAGAGGACCCCCAGACTGAACGGCTCAAGAGGTTCCTGTCCTCGATACACGAAGATGAGGTGCCAGAGCAGATCCATGAAGAAGATGGCAAGTAGAACACCCGCAAATTCGTTTTGTTGGATGAGGAAACTGATGTTTCCTTCTGAAGCGTCAGGACCATGCAGGTGACGAAGCCGGGCCTATACCATTCCCTGGGCCTGCATGGCCTCAGCGACCTTGAGGAAACCGGCGATGTTCGCACCGGCGACGTAGTTGCCGGGCATGCCGTACTTCTCAGCGGTCTCGAAGGCGTTCTTGTGGATATTCACCATGATACCTTCGAGCTTCTGGTCGACCTCCTCACGGGACCAACTCATACGCAGACTGTTCTGGCTCATCTCCAATCCAGAGGTTGCCACTCCTCCGGCATTCGACGCCTTACCGGGAGCGAACAGCACCCCGTTGGCCTGGAAGCACTCAACGGCTTCGGGCGTGCAGGGCATGTTGGCGCCCTCGACGACTGCGATGACTTCGTTGTCGACCAGCATCTGGGCCTCCTTGCCGTTGATCTCGTTCTGAGTCGCGCAAGGCAGCGCGATGTCGACATTGGTATCCCAGAGTCCATTCAGGTTGGGCTCTGGTTTGGAGGCCGTGAACTCGACTCCGTCGAAGTGGTCGGCGTACTCCTTGATTCGGCCACGGCGGTTGTTCTTGAGGTCCATGATCCAAGCGAGCTTCTCTCTGTCGATACCGGCCGGGTCGTGGATGAATCCGCTGCTGTCGGACATCGTCACCGGCTTGCCACCGAGATCGAGAACCTTCTCGCATGCGAACTGGGCGACGTTGCCCGAGCCGCTGATAGCGACCGTGGCTCCCTCGAAGGACTTGCCCTTGGTCGCGAGCATCTCGCGGGCGAAGTAGACCAGCCCGTAGCCGGTCGCCTCGGGGCGGATCAGGGAGCCCCCGTATGAGCGGCCCTTTCCAGTCAGTACCCCGGTGAACTCGTTGGCGAGCTTCTTGTACATCCCGAACAGGTAGCCTATCTCTCGGCCACCCACCCCGATGTCGCCCGCTGGGACGTCAAGGTCTGCACCGATATGGCGCCACAGTTCCATCATGAAGGACTGGCAGAAGCGCATGACCTCGGCATCTGACTTGCCCTTGGGATCGAAGTCGGAACCACCCTTGCCGCCTCCCATCGGAAGACCCGTCAGGCTGTTCTTGAAGAGCTGCTCGAAGGCGAGGAACTTCAGGATGGACTGGTTGACGCTAGGGTGGAACCTCAGGCCGCCCTTGTAAGGGCCGATAGCGCTGTTGAACTGGATTCGGAATCCGCGGTTGATGTGGAGGCCTCCATCGTCGTCGTACCAAGGCACGCGAAACTGGATTATCCTCTCTGCCTCAACGATGGCTTCGATCACTGGGAGGTACTCCGGATGAGCCTTTACCACAGGCACTAGGCTGTCTAGGACCTCCTCTACCGCCTGATGGAACTCAGGCTGGTTCGGGTCTCTTGCGATTACACTATCGTACACTGATTTCATTGTGCTATCCATGGATGTCACCAAGGTGAAAAACGATTCCTGTTTGAGGTACCGGGCGCTTGCGCGACCGAGGGGGCACTTTTGAATGGTGTCCTTGCGTGATGTGTCTGTAGTACGGCCCCGGAGGGGCCGATAATTCTCAGCCGAACAGATGCCTTTCAGCCAACTGCGCCACAGTGGACTCATGACCAGGCAGAGTGATCACATAGACTGCTGACTGGCTCACTTGGCGCGTTCTCAGGGCCTCTGCGATGGGCGTGTGCTCGCGAAACCATCGAGTGCGACCGTCGTCGCCCACGATTCGAACATCGACCTGGGACATCCGAGGTTCGGCCAGCAGGAGTTTTGCGTCCGGGAAGTCGACGGCGACATACCCTGGAGGCAGCCCTGCTCGATGTGCCATGTCGTCCTCGAACTGCCTGCGTGAATCCGCGTTGTTCGCGAGCTCGGAGAGTCGTTCGACCTGCTCCTCGGATAGCTCCTCCCTGCGACGGCTGGCGCAGACCTTCAGCAACTGTCGGTATTTCAGCCTGCGAATCATGTCACGTGCGTAGTCACTAGAGTTTCCGAGAGCTTCCCAAATTTCTGCATCGACCCGGCGTTGCAAGTCGACTGAGTCTGGCATCTGGTCAGAGCTGCGCTCGACGGCTCTGGACAGCATGACCTCGGTGACTCGAGTGACCCGGTGGAAGTAGACGGCGCTGTACATCAGTGCACGAGCCATCATCATCCCCTCGAGGGCTGGCAGACCCCCTTCCTCTACGGCGATGTCACCGCTGTGGCGCTCGAGGCACATAATCAGGCGGCGGTAGTCGACGATGCCGTGCTTGACGCCTGTGAAGTGCGAGTCACGCAGGAGATAGTCAATCTGGTCGCAGTCGATGGGGCCGTGGACCAGGTGAGCGAGCGTGAGATCTCGGTCAACGAAATCCTCGCGGCCCTCCGTCCACGCCATCAGGGAGCGTTCGGTGCCGCCGGCACCGGGGCCGCGAATGAGCCCTGCTACCTCCTTTGGGTCCAGATCATGACGTTCGAGAATGTCGGGAATCCTCTGTCGGTCAGGCACTGACGACTCCTCGCCCTCACGGAGAACATCGTAGTCTCCGAGGATGATCCCTTCGGTGATTGACATGTGGTCCATGCCTCCGCGCTCGTGCAGGATGTGCTCTAGCGTGTGCGAGTACGGTCCGTGGCCTACGTCATGGAGCATGGCGGCGGCCTGCACTGTCGCTGTCTCGTGCTCGTCTAGACCCAGTGAGTCCGCCATCATACCGGCCACGTGCGAGACGCCCAGGGAGTGTTCGAACCTCGTGTGGTGGGCGCCCGGGAAGATTAGATGGGCGAGACCGAGTTGCTTGATATGACTGAGCTTGTTTATCTCAGGGGTCCCGAGTAAATCCCCCCGGATTCCATCCAGTCTGAACTGCCCGTGGATTGCGTCGTTGATGACCTTCATGCCCGACCCTGCGGGACTTCGATATGCCGCCCCCCCTTGAAACGCACTATCGGCTGGATATCGGACGGAGACGGATTACAGTACATTGGACAGCATAATCACACTCGTTGTATTTCAATTGTCTTTCAATTGCAATACATTCAAGTGCCCCTGCCTCTCTGCGAGGCTCAGGAGGAACCCGAAGTGGCCGGCATCAGTCCCATGGTCTCACTCAGAATCCCCGAGGATCACCTGCTGGAGCTTAATCTACGGGTGGGTCTCGACGGATTGCGGAACCGCTCCGATGTAATTCGCGAAGCGGTGCGCAGGTACCTTTCCTCTCCCTTGCCTACAGTAGGAGAGAGGGTCGAGGTCGACTTGGGACCGGACCTGACTGTGCGCCTGAGGGAGTTCTGCAAGTTGCACGGCGAGTCTGCTGACACGGTTCTACGCCAAGCAGCCAGGGAGCACATCCGCAAGACAACCGTGGAAGATGCGACTGTGGACAGGTTCCTCACAAGGCGCATGGATGAACTCCGCGCGCATTTCGACGACGATTCGAATGCTCTATGAGGTGAGAGATTGAGTGATGATGGGATGCACAGAAACGCGGGGGGGCGTCACCGGCGCCCCCTCGCCCAACCTGTCTTCTGCGGCCTCAAAGAGCTGCGAGCACGAGCCAAGTTGTCGAACGCAGCCGGCTACAAGGCGAGCGAGGTCCCGCGCAGGTCTCGCGGAGTAACACGCGATACCGATCGCGAGCGCCTAATTTGACACTCATACACACACCGTCCCGCACATCTCGTGCGGGACACCCTCATCTGCGCAGTCTGAACTTTGATGCAGGATGCTGTTATCCGGTATCATGGACGGGGGTATCTCGGACTGGAGCCGATTCGAGCGGCTCACTCCGTTCAGAGTCCGTGACGTGCTGTTGGTAGCAAGCCACTTCGATCAATACCTGCTCGAGGAATCGGGGTACCTCGCCGAGATAATGCAACAGGAGTATTCCGAATTGAATCTCTCTCAGGCTCCACGCATCATCCACAGCCCGGAGGCTCGGGACGCGCTCAGGCTTCTGCGCGTGCGGGACTTCGACCTCGTCATCACGATGGCGAGGGTCGGAGAGATGGATGTCAAGGCGTTCGGCAGCGAGGCCAAGCGAATCAGGGAGGGGATTCCGGTGGTCATGCTGAGCCATAACACCCGTGAGTTGGCGACTCTAAGTGCAGGGGATGGCATAGACCGCATCTTCGTCTGGACGGGAGACAGCGGCATTCTGCTGTCGATCTGCAAGCTAATCGAGGATGAGCGCAATGTGGAGAACGATGTCCGTGACGGTGATGTTCAGGTCATTCTCCTCGTCGAGGACAGCAGGAGGTTCTACTCAGCCTACCTGCCACTACTGTACAAGGAACTGGTGCATCAGACCACACGGTTGATGGGAGAGGGCGGGAACCTGCACGAGAAGTTGCTGAGGCTGCGGGCGAGGGCGAAGATTCTCCTAGCCTCAGACATGAACACCGCGAAGTCGGTCATCGATCGCTACCACAACAACATCATCGGCATCTTCACCGATGGCAAGTTCCCAAACCAAGGAGGGGAGAGGGACACAGCCGGGCTGGAGTTGGTCCGGTACGCCCAGGAGGGTCATCGCTACTTACCCATCCTATTCCAATCGAAGAATCTCGAGCTCAAGGAAGAGGCCGAGGCTCTCGGGGTCCGCTTCGTGCACAAGGAGGACTCGCAACTCTATCGCAGGATCGAGGAGTTCATGGTCGACGAGATGAACTTCGGAGACTTCGTATTCCGGCAGCCCGATGGGACTGAGGTCGCCAGAGCCTCTAATCTCGAGGAGTTGATACACGGCCTCGAGAACGCGCCGATCGATTCAATCGAGTTCCATGCGTCGAAGAACCAGTTCTCACACTGGCTCAGAACACGAACTGAATTCTCCCTAGCCGCGGGAATGAGGCCGATGACGGTGGAGGACTTCGACACCAGTGAGGGAGTCAGGAAGTACCTCGCTGACTCGGTACGAGAGCACATAGTGCAGATTCACAGGCGCACCATCAGAGACCATGATGCCAGAGTCGGGGATGCCGGTTTCCAGAGAATCGGCAGAGGGAGCCTAGGGGGAAAGGGGCGCGGACTTGCATTCTTCTTCACTCGGATGCCCGACCTCGGCCTCGGAACAGCCTTCCCAGATGTCGAGTTCATCGTACCGAGATCAGTCGTCATAGCGACAGGGGTCTTCGAGGAGTTCATCGAGGACAACGAACTCGGCAGGTTCGTCCACGAGGACCACAGTGACCCAGAAGTCGATGCGGCGTTCCTAGCCGGCGAGTTCTCGCCAGAACTGAGAGAAGAGATGTCGGTCCTGCTGGAGAACACCAAGTGGCCGCTGGCGGTTCGCTCGTCGAGCCTGCTTGAAGACTCGAGCCACCAGCCTTTCGCAGGGGTCTACGCCACCCACATGCTGGCCAACGACCACCCTGATTTAGAAGTCAGGTTGAGGCGATTGCTCGAAGCTATCAAACTAGTCTACGCCTCGACGTATCATCGCGGCGCCAAGGCGTACGTGACGGGCACTCCGAGCACGATCGAGGACGAGCGGATGGCCGTGGTCGTCCAAGAGCTCGTCGGCGATGAGGTGAACGGGCGCTTCTACCCGCTCATCTCCGGCGCTGCGAGGAGTCACAACCACTACCCTGTGGAGCCTCTATTGGCAGAGGATGGGATCGCTGCAATATGCATCGGCCTCGGCAGGCAGGTCGCAACGGGCGGCAAGTGCCTGAGATACAGCCCCGGCCAACCGAAGAGGATTCACCAGTTCTACAGCAACCAGGCCACGCTCGACACCTCCCAGCGCAACTTCTTCGCCATCCCGATGAATCAGGAGGATGGGTCCGTGCACTCATCCGAGGAGGACAACCTGCTGAATCTGCGTCTGTCTGCAGCTGAGGAGGATGGAACCCTCGCTCTGGTCGGCTCGACATACGTCGTCTCCGACGACCGCATGGTCGATTCGATCATGGTCGATGGCGGCCCTAGAGTCGTCACCTTCGCCCCGGTGCTCAAGCACGGGCGCTTCCCCCTGTCCGAGATTCTGCATCATGTCCTGACCACCTGCCAGAACTACATCGGCTCGCCGGTGGAAATAGAGTTCGCCCTGTCTATCAACCAGGATTCGGGGAGTCGGAGGTTCGCCATACTCCAACTCAGGCCGATGATGGCGGAATCGGTCGACATCGACATCGATCTCGAGGAGGTCGACCGGGACAAGGCCATGTGCATCTGCAGCCAGTCGCTCGGCAACGGCGTGATAGAGGGCATCAGGGACATCGTATATGTCCACCCCGAGCGACTCGACAGGATGCACACTGTGAGCCTCATTGACGAGATTGAGGCCATCGATGCGGGTCTGAGGGAGGAGGAGCGGCCATATGTGCTGATAGGACCAGGGAGATGGGGCTCAGCGGACCCATCGCTTGGAATCCCCGTGCAATGGGACCAAATCATGGGCTCCAAGACCATCGTCGAGGTCCCCATGTCCGACATCCACGTCGAGCCCTCGCAGGGCACCCACTTCTTCCAGAATATCGTCACCTTCAACATCGGCTACCTCACTATCGGCGCAGACGACTTCGTAGACTGGGATTGGCTCGACTCGCAGGAGGCCTCAACCGAGTCGGGAGCGCTTCGTCATGTCAGTCTCTCAGAGCCTCTCAAGGTGATTCTGGACAGCCGCGATTCCGAGGCAATCATCACCAGATGAGAGCCAATCTTCTTGGTCGGTCTATCATCAGGTCAGTTTCCATGACTGCAGGGGAAGGCTTGTCGGCGGGGAGTTTCGTCGCCCACGAGACCCTAAGGGACTCCCAGGACGAGATGATCAGGGACGGCATGGAGGTATTGGCAGCCGGTGGATTCCTACTAGCCGCCGCCCCCACTGGAATCGGGAAGACCGCGGCGGCCCTCGCTGCCGCAATCGAAACAGCGAGGAGCTCGGCCGAGCCACCCGTGGTCATGTTCCTGACTGGTCGGCAGTCCCAGCACAGGATAGTCGTCGAGACAGTTCGCAAAATCAACGATAGGCTGGAGCCTGGCGTGCCGAAGGTCAGACTGGTGGACCTGATAGGTCAGCAGGGAATGTGCATCAATGAGATTCGCAGCGAGCATCCCGCGCTGTTCTCGAGGCTGTGTGTCGAGAAGCGTGGATCACGGACCTGCAGGCCATGGCTTGCAGACCCAGAACTCATCCAACCACGAGTTCTCGAAGACCCGCTGCACGTCAATGAGCTGGTCGCGATGTGCAAGCAGCCTGACGAGGGAGCGCCACACGGTATCTGCCCTTGGAAGGTAGCAAGGGAGACTGCGTCATCCGCTGATGTTGTAGTCTGCGACTACAATCACATCTTCATCGAGGCGGTCAGGGAGTCCTCGCTGCCGGCGATGGGGCTCGGACTGGATGACATGTTGCTCGTCGTTGACGAGGCCCACAACCTGCCCGACAGGATTCGCAGGGGATTTGAGCGCAGAATCACGATGAAGGTCGTCAGGGATGCGATAATCGAGATCGAGGAGCACAAGGAGCGGACGGAGTCCGAGATGACGACGCTTGATGAGGAGGAGGTGGGCGCCAAGGTGGCCGAGGTGACTCGTCTCAGGCGCTCGGAGGCGGCCATGCGCAGACTGCGAGAGGAGTTGCCCAAGTGGTTCGCCGAGATTGACGAGGGGCTCGCATCCAGCAGGACCGACGACCAAAGGGTCTCGATGACATCTTTTCTCGGTAGGGTCTCGTCGATCCTCTCCGAGGACATCGAGCATGCCGTCGAGATCAGGGGACTAGTCAAACTGCTCCAGACAATCAGAGTCGAGGTCGACGAGGATGCCGAGGAAATCGAGGAGGAGACTGCCTGCACGAGGCTCGCCATCCTCCTCAACACCTGCATGCATAATCACGACAGCCCCGCTTTCGCTCTGGTTCACGACAAGCTGGGAAGCGAGGAACACCGACTGACCACGCATCTGCTCGACCCTGGTGTTGTCAGCGGCGACCTGCTTGGCGAGAGTCGCGGGGCCATCCTGATGTCAGGCACCCTGTTCCCGCCCCAGATGTACTACGACCTTCTCCAAGTCCCGAAAAACAGGGTCTCCATAGTCAAAGAGTACACCTCCCACTTCCTCGCTGAGAGGCGTCCGGTTCTGATTGCCAGGGACGTGACCAGCCGTTATGCTGACAGGGGCGAGGAGAACACAGCGAGGATACGCAAGCACATCCACGCGGTCCTGCGCAAGACCCCGGGTCACGTCGCGGTGTTCGCCCCCAGTTACGCTCTGCTGGAGCAGATAGTCATCGAAGACGAGCAGTGGACGGGGAGGAAACTACTGCGCGAACGGCCCCGTGCCTCCAAAGAGGAGATGGACAGGATGGTGGACAAGTTGCATCAACTTCGGCGCTCTAAGGACAAGGCCTTGCTTGCAGGTGTCCTCGGAGGCAAGTTGGCCGAGGGGGTCGACTATCCCGAGAACATCCTCGATGCCGTAATCTGCATAGGCCTGCCGCTGCCGCCGCCGAGTGCTCGTCAGGACGCGTTGAAGGACTACTACGAGGATGAGTACGGCAGCGTGCGCGCGTGGAGGTACGCCGGCTCACAGCCCGCTGTGAATCGACTCATGCAGGCGGTCGGCAGGCCAATCAGGAAGGCTGCTGATCGCGCACTGGTGGTGCTGCTTGAGAAGCGCCTCCTGCAGAGGGGGTTCAAGATTTGCATGCCAGAGGGAATGCACACCGTCGAGACAGTGGATTCAGAGAGGACAGGGCGTCACGCCGAGCGATTCTTCGAGAGGCACCCGAAACCCGCTAAGTTCACTGAGTGAGCAATGGGTTCATCCGAGTGCATCCTCTCGTGGAACCGTCAGCATGGAGTGGTCGAGAGTCGAAATTGAGATGCTCGGTGCTGGTGCGCCAGAATCGCCGTCTCTCGGAGTGACGATGCCCGGGCTGGATGCCACGGCCGAGGAGATGCATGGCTTATTCCTAGAAAATCTACCTCATCTCGACGATGTTCGTGCAGGTCACGACAGGATCTTCTCCGACGTGGCGGCCCCTGTGGAGATGTCCAAGTCGCTGGCCAGGGAGATTCAGCCCCTTGAAGAGCTCCTCAGGGAGTTCGGCGGAAGCCGTTCGGATCACAGAATCGTCGTACCTCTCCCATCTGCTCTGTCTGACGGCCTGATCGTCGAGAAGTTCGCCAGTGACGAGGGCGATATAGTCCGGCTGATTGCGCCGGAGAGGTTCGGCGGTGTGTTGAGGAAGTTCGAGATGCCTGAAGGACGCAGGCTAACGGGGGCCTCCTGGGAAGAGGGTGTTCTGAGCCTGACGATGGACTGAATCAGGCTTCGGTAAGGAACGAATCCCGTTCTGGGATGTCTTGCAGCTCGTCTATCTCCTGCAGAACCGTGGACAGCGCCATCTGCGCGTTCTGGCGATGCGGTTCACCGAGCACGTGGCTGGAGTACCTGGCCTCCTCGAATATCCGGTCTAGGGCGACGAGAGCCTGTTCGCTGATGGGCAGGGCGTTGCGAATCGCCAACTCGAACTCACGCACCGTCTCGAAGTCCCGGCGCAGGAATCCCCTGCGCATGAGAATCCGGCACAGGCTCTCGTAGCAGTTGAAGATAGCCTCGCGGACCTCGTCGCCTGCGGCCAGCAGCTCAGCAGTGTAACTGAACACCCCTGCGAACTCGTCAATGGCCGCCTGCTTTCGACGGCGGACGAGCACGAGGGCCCCGGCCACCAGACCGAGGACGATGAGGGCCACGAGTGCGTACATGGCCGGCTGGAAGGACTGTGGGTCCTGCTGCTCGTACTCGATGTCGAGTCCGCCGTGGAAGTTGGCCAGCCACGTCTTGTTGATCGGGTCGACGAAGTCCGAGTCGGTGCTGAAGCACACCCGCAGTTCGCCCCAGAAGCTGTCGTTGTGGAACGAAGGCAGCCCGATGACCGATTCGAACTGGTAGGTGAACTCGCCATACTGGTCCGTCAGCCCGACCCTGCTGAAGTGAGTGGAGGAGTCTCTGTTGTCACAGGTGCTGTTGACCAAGTAGGCAGACAGGGGGAAGTCCGGCACAGGTTGCCTGGTGTACAGCTCTGAGACGTTGACTGAGCCTTCTAGCAGCCTCTGTCCCTCTGCTAGGAACAGCGAGTCGGGCTCGAAGTCGAAGACGACTGAGATCAGGATCATGACTTCGACTTCGATGGAGTCACCATTCAGGTATCTCGAGCCGTCTGGCTCGACCCTTATCGTGAGTGTCAACGGCCCGGGGGGCATGATTTGGACGGCATTGGTGATGAGGCCGAAGTGCTCGGTGCCGTCATCCTGCCACGGATTGCCTATCAGGGGCAGCAGGAAGTCGCCCAAGTACAGTGATATCGTCATGTTGTGCATGACGTTGCCCTCGCCACCTATCTCCAGGACGCGTCCCTGCAGTTTGATCGGGGCATTAGGGTCGCCACGGATGATAGCCAGGTTGTTCAGGAACACCTCGATGTCGATGTCCGCTCTCGTGTACACGGTCATGTTGTACTGCACCGGGAGGTAGAATGTCTCGCCGGAGAATGAGAACGCCACGTTGTGGGGGCCGCGGGCAATCGCGTAGCCAACGTCGTGTGTGTAGCTGAAGGTGCCGTCGATCGAAGTGGTCAGGGTGCCTATGACCTGCCCATCGAGCCTGAGGGCGAGTTCCCTGCCCTCCATACCGGGGTGCCCCGAGGAGTCGGCGTCGAAGAGGCGCCCGGTGAAGTTCCATGCCCCTCCACGTGTAATGACAGTGGAATCAACCTGTAGGGTCATCCCGGTGTGATAAGCGACGGTCAGCACGGTCTCAGTCGAGCCGTGGCGGTGATAGCCCTGTTCGGGGGCCCTGATGATCATAGTGTGGTTGCCCACTTCGAGGAAGTCAGAGACTACCCATGCATAGCTCCACTCTCCGTTCTCGTCGGTGCTGGTTATGCCCACCAACACCCCATCGACGAATATCTGCAGGGAGTGGTTGGCCAACCAGCCCCCCGGCAGGTTGTCCTTGACCGTTCCTTGCAGGGTGAGCAAGTCTCCGACAGCGATAGTTGAGGGCTTGACCACAGATACCTCGACTGGGCCGTAGACAGTGAAGATGGTCGAGGAGTTGGAACCCATTACGAATTCCTCGCCTTGGAATGATATCAGCACCACACGGGGGCCAAGCTCCATACCAGGAGGGACCGGGATGTAGAGGCTGAAGGTCCCATTCTCATCAACTGTCAGACCAGTCAGGAACTGCCCGTTCATCGAGACCTCGAGGTTCCTGTCAGATAGCACCCTGCCTGAGCCGTCGGTCAGCATGCCCTCGATAAGCAGCAGCTCGTTGCGGTCGACATCACCCGGCGGGGTAGTCAACACGACCTGCGAGGTCTGGGTCGCATTGAATTCCATAGTATGGGACGACGGCAAGTAGTACTCTGGATTAAGGGAATCACCCTGACCCATCGGATCGACCCAGGTAAAACCACCGAGGAAGTTCACGGTTACCGTATGCATTCCGTAATCCACGTCCAGAGGCAGGTCGTAGGTGATTGACCACCCTCCTGTGCTGGCGTTGGACTGCGTGGAATACGTCGGTCCGACGGTGACGCCGTCGATTGCCAGATGGACGATTCCACCGGCGGCATTGCCACCGTGAACCAGCAACTGGCCGTGCTCGTCGAGCAGCGTGCCGCTGAAAGTGATGCTCTCCCCGGCTATCGCGGATCCTGTGACCGAGGTGATGTCCAGCTCTGTCGGTGCCAGTATGATGACACGGGTCCAGGACTCGTCGCCCAGCAGGCCCGTAGTGCCGTTGATTCCAGCGAACTGTGCGGTGATTGTCATCGGGCCGGGTACCCGCATGATGTCCACGGACAGAACGGTGTTCATCGAGCCGTTGACATCAGTGGTCCCGCGCCACTCGAACAAGCCGTCCACAAACATATCGACTGCGGCAGAATCCACAGGCTGCCCGGCGTTGTCGATCAGCGAGATGTTGACGCTGACGACGTCGCCACGGATTGTCCTACTGTCGGGGTCGAGGTCCAGGGGATCTACGATAATCAGTAGTGAGTACCCACGACTGTCGAAGGTGCCGTTTCCGGTGCTCGAGCCGTAGTAGTTGACATTGGGGGTGTAGGTGGCCATCAGGTCGTGCGTCCCGCGCTGGAAGGTGAGATCGAGGTGAATCCCGACGCTCCAAGAGCCGTTCGGGGAAACCGCTCCCCCTGTCACGGTGAATGTGTTGCTCTGGCCATCGATGTTGAACGTCAGTGCTGGTGAAAGGGTATTGCCGTCGCGGTCAGTGATACCGCTGCCGTTGCTGGACGTCAGCATGCCGCTGACTGTGAAGAACTCGCCGGCAGCGGGGTTGTCGGTTATCGGGTCGAGAGTGAGGCTGGTCGGCGATCTGATGGTGATGGTGGTGATGATGGTCGCCGTCGAGTGCAGGGTGCTGGAGCCGTTGAACATGAGTGTGATGGCTATCAGACCCAGGGGGTGGGAGTGCGGCACATCGAAGCTGAAGTTGGTCACCCCGGCGCCATTTGTCTGCACCGGAGCGAGCCAGGTGTCGTGGAACTTCGCCACCACTGTCGCATCGCCAATCTGCAGGTCGTTGTCACTCGACTCGACCAGCCGGGCGCCGAAGTTGATGGAAGAGCCCCTGTCAACGACCATGTTGATGATTGGGGTCTTATCGACGAACTGGGTCACGCCGCGGACGAGGATCGAGGCGTTGCCCGTACCGGTCAGGTAGAATGGTGAGCTGCCGTTGAGGACACTGACTACGACGGTCTTGATTCCACTCGTCACTCCGTCACCCATGGGATCGGTCGGCACCGAGATGGTGAATGAGCCGTTGCTCGAAGTTGTCTGACTCAGTACCAGCGTCTCACTGGGGTCATTCAGGAAGAAGATCTCGACTGCCATGGGTCCGTTGACAGTCCTGTTGCTGTCCACGCCGTCGATGACTCGGCCACTGATGGAGAATGCCTGCCCAGCGGTCACCTCTGCGGGAATGCTGTCGATCTCGACAAAGCTTGAGACCTGCACTGTGAGGTTGACGAAGCTATCGTTGCCGAGCCACCGTCCGGCGTTCTCATCACTCAGGTTGTCCGACAGGTCATCCGGTGCGTGTACGCGTACGGAGTAATACCCCGGTGGGGTCGATGCAGGAATCGTCGGGCTGAATCTAGCGAGGCCATCGGGACCCGTGGTCTGGTTCTCGAAATTCTGCTGGAGTGGCCCGCCCCAGTCGAAGTAGAGGTCTGCGAGAACGCCTTGCAGCAGGCCGCCGCCTTCGACATCGGTAATCGTCGCGTTGAGTACCATGCTGGAGCCAGCGGCGACTATCAGCGAGCCGGGCGCGGCCACGACCACAAACTCGGTCTGGATACCAGCCCTGACGTATTCTGCTTCTTGCTCCTTGAAGTAATAGCCACCCTGAGGAGGGGAGGTCGAGAAATCCAGCTTCACCCTTAGATCGTAGACGCCCGCGCCCACGCCGCTCGGCATCACGAAACTCATGTTGTACCCTCCAGTGGACTGGTTGATCCAACCAGATGCCAAGCGGTAGATGACAGGCGAAGCCGGTGAGCCATCAGGAGCGGGGGGCAGGTTGGAGGGGACCTCGAGTTGGACCAGCACGGAGGAGTTGTTCCCAAGAATCGGTATATCGTGGAAGATGTCATTCGCGATTCCTGCTACCCAGTTGGTAGATCCTCTCGGAGTCCATTCTAGACCGATTTGGACAGTTGCGTTGGCCCTTCCCCGTATCCTAATCTCATCTACTGCTGTGGCAGGACGGAACCACGTCGAGCCGGAGAAATTCAGCACCCAGCTGTAGTCACCTGCGAACATCTCCCACGGTGGCGTCCATAAGACGTCCACCCTCGGGAGGTCGGGGTCTGTGATATTCCAAGACTCGGGGCCATTTGTTGTATTCCAGGAATCACTGCCGTTGAACTCCAGGGTAAACGTACCATGGAATTGAGCTAGGGAGGTCTCTGTGTGGTCGGTCAGAATCACCTCGACGTTGTTCAAATTGCCCCTCATCGCTGGTCCCAGAGTGTAATTGAAGTTGATGAAGCTCCTTATTCCGTACTGGTCTGTGAAGGTGGACTGATCGTTGGCGAACAGGCCCTCCGAGTCGAACTCGACCTTCACCTGCACCTCTCCTGCAGGGATGGGCACCTCGGAGGCGGCGAACTGCCAACTGACGGCGAACTGCCCGGGAGCCGTGGTCCAATTGCTGTCATTTAGGTACCACGTAGTGAGGGTCGTATACGGGCCGTTCGTGGTTGCCCGGCGCATCTTTAGGATCAGCGTGCCGTTCAGAGACTCAGTGTTCGGACCCCGGCTCAGCACGGTCCCGTTGAGATAGATCGGAGAGTCGATGTCCAAAATGGAATTGTTCGCGTCCGTACCTTCCAGTGTGACCGTGAGATTGGGAGCGGGTGTGATGTTGAACATGAAGTCGAATGTGGCTGACCTGACATGGTACGAGGGCGTGCTGGCGTTGTTCAGGTCCTCCTCGTGCCAGCCGAAGAAGTTCAGTGAGGCGTTGATCAGACCGAGCGGTTCGCTCTCGTTAATCGCCAAGGAGAACTCGTAGTAGCCACCCGCTCCGATTTCAGCGATCATGCTCACAGGACCGTCGCTGGCGGTGGTGTAGTTCAGCACGACCTGCATACTGTCGACAGCAGAAGGGTCGGTGTACGGGGTGCTGGCCCAGTACATGTCGCCCGTCACCAGCGTTTCCACCCCCGCGCCCAAGGGCGGCTCATCGGTCGGAGGGGGCTCCCTGAGAGAGAGATTGACGTCGTCTGATACGTTCAGGCGCCACTCGAATGAGATTCCTTGAGAGCCGACGTATGCCCTCTCAAGCACGTGAAGTACAAGGGCCCCGAAACCCGGATCTATGACGATGTCCGGAGTTCCATTGAGCTGGAAGCTGCCGTTCTGATCGGTCGTCCCGTTGGCTACCAGATGATGGCTGACAGCCGCACTTCCCGGCACATTGGCGGTTTGGTTGGACCTGACTAGGTAGAGGTTGAGTGTGATGTTGTCGGCAGCACTCATGTTCTCGACGAATCGCAGCGTCCCGTTCAGCCATATCGAACCCGAGGAGTGATCCCTCTCGACCCAGGTCGGCCCCCATTCCTCGTCCACCACCTCTATCGCAGCCGCCGAGGGGCAGGCCTCAAACGGAACCCAACCCATGTCCAACCCTCCTTGGTTCGCATTGGTCTCAAGGTGGACCTCGACCCATCTGGTGAAGTCCTTGCCGTAGACCTCGAAGGAATCCCCAGTCCAAGTCCCGCCAGCGAACCCGGTGACTTTCCTAGTAGGCAGCCCGGCGAGCCTCAGCATGACGGAGAACACGGTGGTGAATTCGTCGCAGTTCCCCTCAAGTGTGGTGTTGAGAATCCAATGGGCGATGTCGCTATCCGCATCTAAACCGTCCATACGGCCCGAACCATCATGATTCAGCAGGAATTTTGTGGTGGCGTTGCCGTTGATCAGGTAATCTTGAATCGCCAATACCTTGTCCCATGCGGAGAACGCCCCTGACTCGTTGATCACTGTCTGTGTGACTGCTTCGACGTATGAGCCGTCCCGGAAGAAATTGGCCGGCAGGTCATAGGCATAGCTGCTGCCGGTAAAGGCCGTGGAATTGTCGGTGACTTCAGGTCCGAAGAAGACTTGCGGAGCGGTGACATAGAGAGTGTCGACTGTGGACTGGTCAATCAGGATATCACGGGTGAAGTTGGAGAAGTTCAGCCCGGCCCAACTGTCCAGCCAGGCGGTGAAGTTGACTGTGTTGTAAGGCGCTATCAACTCGTCTCCCGGCCCCATGATGCCGTCCGACTTGTAGCCGATCGTCCACCCGAGGACCTCGGACCCATTCCAGAAGAACGAGTCTGAGACCCCCTGCAGAGTCGACCATTCCGGATACATCTCGGTGTAGCCTACCAAGGTGGTGTTGACGCCCCACGACACCTGTGTGTAGCTGTCGTAGGTGTGCCACCTCCAGTAGTGCTTCTGAGTCGGGTCGACGCCGGACGAGGTGTTCTGTGCGACGAAGTACAGCATGTTGTCGTCTATGTCGTCGTTCGGGTCCCAGGGGTTGCCGTCTGCATCCACGCACCCCCAGTCCCAGTACTCGGGGGCGCACTCCTGGCCATCGGGTACCCCTCCTCCATCGGTGTCAGGGTCCCTCCAGTCAGTGCCGATCTGCTGCTCGATTGTGTCTGGTATGCCATCGCCATCAGTGTCCAATGGATTGAGGTCGTCTGCGGAGTTGTTCTGGGGATTGGTGCCGTCGACATACTCCTGGCCGTCGCCCACACCACCATTGTCGGTGTCGGTGACGTTCCACATCGTGTAGTAAGTGTCCAAAGTCCCATTGCCACCCATACCGAAGATCAAGGGGCATCCAGTGGTATTCTCGAAGTAGTTGTTCAGCCCGTCGCCGTCACTATCCAGAAGATTGTTGCAGGCGATGCTTGGATTGGTGTCATTCAGTATCTCATCCAGGTCGTTGACGCCATCTCCGTCGGTGTCGGACATGTTAGGCAGTGAGAGGTATCCCCACGTCGCCAGGAACTCCTCCCAATCAGCTAGGCCGTCGCCGTCGGTATCGACGTAGTCATCGTCGCAGTGGGGTTCGTTGAATGCCCCGGCAGTAGCGTTCCAGCACCACGAGAAATTGAGGAAGACCACGGTTGAGGCATTATTCGGCTTCGCGACGTCAACATTGCGAAGAGTGTCGAATTGAATGGACTCGAACATGAATGGGGTTCGACTGCCGTTTGTCGAGACATAGTATGCCATCGGTGCACCATGCTGCCTCCAGTCTAATGGATTGGGATTCAATCCTGTAGTCGAGTTGAGTGTGAGGATCGAGCTGGCGGAGTCCCACGTGACGATTTGCTTCTCGATCTCCACAGTCGACAGGCATGGGTCGGTCGCGTGAGAGAGGTCCAACTCGTCTCCGTCGCTAACTCCGCCACCATCGGTGTCTGTGACGTTCCAGAGGGTGCACGTCATGTTTTCCTCCCAGTTATCCAATCCATCATTGTCGAAGTCGCCCGCGTCCTCTATCCTGGTAGGATCGGTCTCTCCCGGATCCACGATACCGTTGCCATTGACATCCTCCTCGCCGTCGTCGAACTGGTCGCCGTCGGTGTTGTTGTTCCTCGGGTCGGTGGCGAGCGGTGGGTCGCCGTAGGCGCCGTTGACCTCGACACCGTCAGAGATTCCGTCGCCGTCGGTGTCGACAGCGGTCGGGTCCGTGAGCAGGATGAAGGCCTCATAGGAGTCGTTCAGACCATCCCCGTCGGTGTCGTTGTTGTTGGGATCGGTCTGGGTGATGCCGTCGACCTCTGCAGTGAATATCACGCAGCCACCGGGGCCGAGTCCGAGAACCGGGTTGCAGGGCGATTCGGTGGCTGTCATGTTGAAGGGGCCAGGTCTGAAGTACTGAGTAGGGGGGTTGGTCGAGCCGTTCCGGGTTCCCCATGCCGGGTTGACGTACTCCCAGAGGTTGCCTAAGCCGTCGCCATCGGGGTCGCCATTGGGCCCGTCCATGTTGGAGTTTGAAGTCGGGTCGAGTCCGTTAGCGACCTCCCAGCCGTCGGGCATTCCGTCGCCGTCGGTGTCCCAGCCATCGGGATCCTCGTCGATGGCGCCGTCACCATCGTCGTCGTCGCTGGAGCAGTCGGCGTCACCGTCACCGTCACCGTCGAAGGTGTCGACCAGACCGTCATGGTCGTTGTCCATCTGGTCGTTGCAGATATTCCCCATCGGATCCTCGTCAGCGCCATCGGAGCCAGTCCCCTGAATGATCTGCATGGCGCTCTCCTCGTCCCAGTTCCTCGTAGGCACGGTGCCGTTCCACCAGACGCCGTTGTCGAGCACGGAGGGAGTCGAAGGGTCGTCCCAGCCTGATGGGATGCCGTACTGGTACTCGTTGAGATTGGTGAATGCGTCCCCGTCGGGATCGCCAGTGGAGCCATTGTCTCCGGAAGCTGAAAGTGGGTTCAGGCCGTACTGCCACTCCCATCCGTCAGGCAGGCCGTCGTTGTCGGAGTCCCAGTCCTGCGGCTGGGTGTTGATATAGAACTCGAGGCCGTAAGTCAGGCCGTCGCCGTCAGCGTCGGTGGTGGCCATAGCCTCCCACACACCATACTCGAAGGCAGCGTAGGATGACAGCATGAGCATGGCGCTGAAGAGGAGGGCGGAACGGCGCTTGCGAGACAGAGCCGGGTGTTCATCGATAGCAGAAACAGCATGCATTCGGACACCTACTGACTGCCTACGGCAGAAGTACGGGTCTTAAGACGAATGGAGCGCCGTTCGGACAATGATTCGCCCGTCCTCAGACGAGTTCGATCTCATCGTCTTCGTAATCGTCCGACTCTTCTTCCTCGACTGCGGTCACCGGGGCCGGTAGGTCCGATCCCTCATCCCCGTCTCCGCCTTCGTCTTCATCATCGCCCAGTGCCTCGAGGAGGGACAGATGGGTGGTCCAGCGACGACGGTTCATTCTGCTCTGTATCCCAGCGACGAGGAGCAGTATGCCGACCAAGCCGATTACCATGGTCGAGAGGCGTGGATGGGTGATTTCGTTAATCAGGATGTCTAACAGCGACGAAATCCCCACTGTCATCGTGATTGTGGTCGTAGCGGTGTACTCGTCGGGCCAGCTCTGTTCCGTATCGAAGGGGGTGGCGGTGACGACGACTGGGACCTGCTCACCGTTGTTGGCGGATTCGGGAATGGTTACATCAAGGGTGAAGGTAGCCTCCTCAAAGGCCTCAAGCTCGATCAGGGGCGAGCCGGAGGGGCCTTCGACATCGATGCTCCAACCGGATTGCTCGACTTCGGCATCGAGCAGCACGGTCAGATGCCCGTTGCCGTTGTTCTTGACCTTGAGTTGTATCGAGTAGGACTCGCCAGGCAGCAGCTGCCTGTTGGGCGAGACCTGTACAATCTCAAGATTTGGTTCGTCGGCTTCGACCTCGAATACCATTGGCAGGTCGAAGTACCTCGCGTCATCGTCGGTGGTGTCCTCTATGATTCGGAGGTAGACTGTGTGGTTGCCGGCTATGACCTGGCTTGTCAGAGTCACTGTGACGAAGACCTCTGTGAAGTCTCCGGGACCGAGGGACACTCTCGGGACTGCGTCGCCGTCCTCGTCGAGGATCAGGAACTGCCACTGTCCGTAGGCCGGGTCCCGATCGGTGTTCTCTTCGAGCGAGGCGGGGTTCTGTATCCTCCACCAGGTGGCGGACTCGCCACCGGTCATGCTGTTGGTTATCCTAACCCTCATGTCAACGACAGCATTGCCCGAGCCAGGCGAGCACAGCGACACCTGCATATGACCGAGAGGGGAGCCGTCGCAGTCGTGGGAGACCTCGGCGTGTATCCCGTACGTCCTCTGAATGGTGAAGATGACGTTCGTCCTGAGGGATGAGTTATGGCCGCTAATCACCTCAACCTCAATCTCCCCTATATCGGGGTCATCTCGGTCGGAGGACGGTTTGATGTTGAACAACAGGACCTGAGTAGAGTGCCGCTCCAGGAGAGCGGTGTGGAAGGTGCCGTCGCCCACGTCCTCGAGGATCCTCTCTCCTGTGTCGTTGTCGTAAATCTGGATGATCGACTTGGCCCTGCGAAGGACGTCGATCCTGAATGTGTCAGCATCGAAGCCGGTGTTGAATATCTCCAGCAGGAAAGGGGTGAACTGGTCGGACTCGACGTATCTTGGCGCGCTCTGATCGAAGTCGTCGGGTCGGGTCGAGTTCGCCACCTGGACATCGTGGTCCTCGTTCCATACCGAGACCTCGGGCGGCTGGTAGACGTCTATCTTCTCGAGGTCGATCTGCAGGATATCCTGATCTACAACCTGCAGGACGCTCTCCACCTCGGCCTCGGCGACCGCCCTGATCTCGATTCCGTCCGGGGTGCCTGTCAGGTCGTCGGGAGCGGTCAGAGTCAGGATAGGGTTGAGGATGTCCCCGCCCGCGTTTAGAGTGTAGCCGCCAGGCGAGTCGAACTCGAGCAGCCAAGAGCTGCCCAGATTAGTCAGGACCTCTAATTCCACCTGCATCGACTTGGTGGAGTCTCCCTTGTGGACCAGCTGCAGCGGTATGGCCGTGGTCTCCCCGGGAGCCACGTACTCGGTCAGCCGGTTCAGCCTGTGGTTGATAGAGACGCCCCACTGGTGCATCTCGACCGGGTCATGGTCAATCAGGAAGGCGTTGCCCTGGATGTCGGTAATCTCCAACTCGACGGAGTACTCGCCGGCAGGAAGACCGCTGGGGTAGGTCCAGAAGTACTCGCCGAATATGCCCTGGCTGGTATCCTCGATATCCTCGTCGTCCTCGTTGATGATGTGGTCGACCCTGTAGACTCCATCGGGATCCCTCATAATTAGTCGGGTCGACTCGATGTCGAAACGACCGAAGGCGCTCTTGACATCGAAAGTGAACTGCATGGCGCGCTCAGAGAGTATGTCGTTCGGGTACCAGTCTAGTTCGGCGCCCTCGGCCAACTCGGCGCCCTCTCGCTGCAACAAGACGAGGCTGTTGGAGATCGCATTGGCCTCGACCTCGAGTTGGGAGAATCTGTTATTCTCGTCGTCAATCTCGTTCCAAGCGACCTCGGCCTCGCAACTGGAGCCGCTAGGGAACGAGCCGCCGTCGCAGCCAGACATATCGGCACTGACGGTGATTTCGATTCTCTCGTCCTTGGCGACCGTGAACGATTGGTCCTGACCCATGTCTATGTCGAACTCCTCGTGGTCAAAGCTGCAACTGTTGGTGAAGCTCGTAGTGCAGGCTTCGGTATCCCAGGACGCTGTGCCGACTTGGGAGCCGCCGGCCTTGAGAGTGATAGTCCAGTCCACTGTCGAGCCACTGGGTCCCGTGGCTCTGAGAAACAGGTCCAGCGGGAGGTAGTATGAACCGGAGCCGCCGCCGTGCTGGGGTCTTCCGTGGGCCACAAGCGATGAGAGCATGTTGCCGGAACGGAACTCGACTTCGTTGTCGAGAGCACTGGCACTGTCTTGGCCGCCGGACTCAGGCACCTTCGTCGTGATGTAGCCGTCGCCTCCGGCGGACGAGTTCTGCGAGGCTAGGTACAGGGTGTACATCTTCAGTTCAACGTCGTCATCAGCCGACATTGGCTCGGAATAACGCAGTTCCGGGCTCGGGGCCATAGAGAGGTAGACAGGAGCCGTAATCACCAGAGCAAGGGCAATAGCCAGTCTGGCGCGCCCAAATCCAACATTCGATGTGCTGCTCGTCTGCACGCTATTTCGGTCGTCAGAGTGGCGTTAAAGCGTTCGTACCTTTAGGGTACGAGATGCGTCAATTGGCAGGGGCGTATCGTGCACTCGGTTCAAGTGAGGATGGCCCCGCTGGAGGGTCGCAGGGGTTCCCGAGTGGTCAAAGGGGCCGGACTTAAGCTCCGGTGCGTAGTGCTTCGCAGGTTCAAATCCTGCCCCCTGCACTCTACTTCAACCGGGTCATGGAGCATCCCAGACTGCCGCCGTCCTCAAGGGCGTCCAACTTGGTGATACGGACAGAGGCCGCGATGGCCTCTGCGGGAGCGAGGACCTCGTCGAGCAGCCTGGTCGCGAGGGTCTCGAGCAAGGCGGGTCGTTCCATCTCTAGGGTCCTGTACAGAGCGGCTAGCAGGTACTCGTAGTCCAAGACCTGGTCAATCGAATCCTCCGGGGGCTTCTCGGCGCCCTCGATCATCACGTGGATATCGAAGCTTACTCGCTGTGGCGAGCCCACCTCGTGGGGGTGAATACCAACATCGACCTCACGGACGACACCCTCTAGAAAGAGAGACGAGACCCCTCTGCTGCTGGATTCAAGCAGTTTCAGGAGAGCTTTGCTGTGGCTGTCCATGATCTCACTCCGTCTCGAACAGGACATCCCTTACACGGGAGAGGAACCTCTCTCCTGAGTCCACGAACAGCACCTGGCCGGTAACTGCCTTGGCGCCCAATAAGTAGGATACGGCCTCGGCGACATCTTCTGGAGAAGGACCGTATCCGAGAGGGGACTCTGACTGGGCGCGAGAGAATCCGGTCTCGGTCTGTTCTTCGCTCGGCAGGGTGTGACCGGGTGCCACGGCATTGACCCTGATGCGGGGGGCGAGCCCTCTGGCGAGTGCGTCGGTGAGCCCAAGCAGGGCATAACGAGAGGCCGTGTAAGAGAGGTGATCTGGATTAGGTTCGGCTATCTTCTGGTCCAGCACATTAACCACGCAAGCCCTGCCATTGTCGTCAATATGCTGGTTGAGAGAGCGAATCAGCAGCATCGGAGACTTGGCGTTGACGTCCATGTGGGCGTCCCAGCTCTCGGAGTCGATGCTGTCGATGTCATCGTGAGCGAACAGGGATGCGTTGTTGACGAGGCCACACAGCGGACCCAAACTGCTGGCCCGCGAGACCAGAGATGCTGCAGCCTCGGCGTCAGAGAGGTCGGCTTGGACGGCAACGGCGCTGCCACCTCCCGAGTGGATCTGTCCGACGACCTCTGCAGCATCGTCCTCAGAACTGCGGTAGTGTACGGCGACCGAGTAACCTTCAGCCGCCAGACGCAGTGAGATTGCCCTGCCGATACGCCTGGCTCCACCCGTCACCAGCACAGCGCCCCGGTCCATGAGCATCCGAGGGCCATTCCCGATATTACCCGTTGTATCCACAGAAGCCTGCTGATTCTCCGTAGGAGAATGGTTAACGGCGAGCGTTTGTCCGACACACTCGATGGCAACGCGCCTCCCTACCGTCGATGCCGAAGCCGCTCTCGGCGGCGGTTGCGGCGGTGTGCCCAGAGGCACGGCCCGAGAGCGCCGCAGAGCGATGCGGAAGCGCCTGCCTGGATGGTTCAGGACCTCCCTGCCTACTGGCGCCGCCCAGATTCGCTATAACGAGACTAGGTCCAACGTCCACGAGCATGGTTTGCACACAGTCTGCGAGGAGGCCCGGTGCCCGAACGTACACGACTGCTGGGGCAGAGGCACTGCGACATTCATGGTCGCCGGCGAGGTCTGCACGCGCGGCTGCAGATTCTGCGCTGTTGGCACCGTCAAGACGCCTCCTCCGCTAGATGCTGACGAGCCGACCGAACTGGCCGAGGCCGTCGAGAGGATGGGGCTGAGCCACGCTGTAATCACAGTGGTCAACCGCGATGACCTGCCCGACGGCGGGGCCAGCCACTACCGCGACTGCATCGTCGCCGTCAACCAGCGCAGTCCCGAAGTCGGACTGGAGCTGTTGTGCTCCGACCTAGACGGTGACCTCGAGGCGTTGGCCATGCTGTTAGATGGTCTGCCGCTACGGGTCTTCGCGCACAACGTCGAGTGTGTTCCGCGCCTCGATGCACTGGTCCGAGACCCGAGGGCCTCGTTCAAGCAGTCTCTGAGGATCCTCACTGAGGCGAGGCGGCTACGACCTGACATACGTATCAAATCCAGTATCATGGTAGGCCTCGGAGAGAGTGATGAGGAAGTCACCGAGGCCATGGGAATGCTGTATGAGGCTGGAGTGGAGATGGTTACCCTAGGGCAGTACCTACAGCCCGGAGACCGTCATCTGCCCGTTGAGAGGTTTCCCGAGCCGCGGCAGTTCGCAGAGTGGGATCGGAAAGCCCGCGATATGGGATTCAAGGCGGTGGCGAGCGGGCCGCTCGTCCGCTCCAGTTACAGAGCAGGGCTGCTCTGGGAGGAGGCCAAGAGTGGCGAGCCGGTGCTGACCGAGGGTCAAACATCATGAGTGGAGAGGAGGCGTTGTAGGCATGGCGGCTAAGAAGAAAGACAAGACGCTTCACGTGCCAACCGCTCCGTTCAGACCTGGTGACGAGGCTTCCTTCGAACCGTGGCCTTGGAAGCCCGGCGACCTAAAGCGACCCAATCCGAAGAAGTGCAGTGCGGACGATACCATAGCGCATGCACATGGGCTCGTCAGGGTGCTTGGCGACGACGACAAGGCGTCGGGAGACTGGAACCCGAAACTCAGTGCTGACGAGTTGCGTCAAGGACTGGAGCATATGGTCCGACTCAGGATATTCGATGATCGCATGATGAAGATGCAGCGCACTGGAAAACTCTCGTTCTACATGCGCTCGTTCGGCGAGGAGTGCATCGCGATAGCACAGACGATGGCACTCGAGACGCAGGACTGGATCTTTCCCTCCTACAGACAGCCGGGTGCCCAGTTCGTACGCGGGCGGGACATGGTCAGCATGATATGCCACTGCATCGGTAACGTCGAAGACAACATCAAGGGTCGGCAGATGCCGGTTCACTACTCCTACAAGGAAGGTCGGTTCATCTCCATCTCAAGCCCGGTCGGGACTCAGTTCAGCCAAGCTGTCGGAGTGGCTATGGCATCGCAGTACAAGGGGCTTGACGAGGTCACCATCACCTGGATCGGAGACGGTGCCAGCGCCGAGGGCGACTACCACTACGCCCTCAATTTCGCCAGCATCTACAAGGCCCCTGTCATCCTAAACCTAGTCAACAACCAATGGGCAATCTCCACGCATGTGAACTTCGCCACCGGAGGTAACGAATTCGGTTCCCGAGGCCTGCCCTACGGACTGGCCTCGATCAGAGTCGATGGTAACGACTTTCTCGCCCTCTATGCAGTCACCAAGTGGGCACGCGAGCGCGCCGCGGCAGGCAAGGGAGCAACTCACGTCGAGGTGCTGACATATCGTGCCGGAGCGCACAGCAGCAGCGATGACCCGAGCCGCTATCGATCGGATGACGAACACACCAAATGGCCAGGCGGCGACCCTATCAACAGACTCAGGGACCATCTGATCAAGATTGGCGAGTGGAGTGAGGAACAGCAGTCCGAGATCGAGGAACGCATCGACGGTGAAGTAATGAGTGCATACAAGGAAGCTGTCAAGTTCGGAGATCTGGCGAGCGGACCCTATCCCGAGACTGAAACCATCTTCACAGAAGTCTACGAAGAGATGCCTTGGCACCTCAAGGAGCAGTATGATGAGGCCAGAGAGGATTGAATATGCCGAATATGAACATGATCCAGTCCCTCAACAGCGCTCTGGACATCATGCTCGAGCGCGACGAGGATGTCATCGTCTACGGCCAGGACGTCGGCTACTTCGGCGGCGTCTTCAGGACCACTGACGGGCTGCAGGAGAAACACGGCTCGCACCGCGTGTTCGACTCTCCGCTCTCGGAAGGCGGCATCATGGCGACGGCCTTCGGAATGGGAATCAACGGGCTGAGGCCGGTCGTTGAGATCCAGTTCGCCGACTACATCTTCCCGGGCTACGACCAGATCGTCAATGAGTTGGCGAAGATCAGGCATCGCTCGGGCGGTCAGTACTGGGCTCCTGTCACTGTGCGCACCCCGGCCGGAGGAGGCATCAGGGGCGGGCACCACCACTCACAGTCACCAGAGGCCCAATTCACCCACACACCGGGCCTGAAAGTGGCGTACTGCTCGACCCCGTTCAACGCCAAAGGACTTCTCATAAGCGCCATCGAGTGCAACGACCCCGTCATCTTCTTCGAGCCCAAGAGATGCTATCGCGGCCCGTTCTACGGCGATCCTCACAACGTCCTCAATTGGGAGGGCCATCCAGAGGCCGAGGTCCCCCAATCACACTACACCGTTCCTCTGGGCGAGGCTCGGCTGGCGATGGAGGGCGACGAGTGCACCGTGATTTCATGGGGAGCCATGGTGCACGTCAGCGAGCAGGCGATTCGTGACAGTGGAGTCTCATGCGACCTCATCGACCTGCAGACACTGGTGCCGTGGGACCGGGATGCAGTCGTCAACTCAATCGAGAAGACCGGTAGATGCGTAATTGTTCATGAGGCGCCTAAGACCAGTGGGTTCGGTGCCGAGATGGCCGCATCGGTGCAAGAGCGCTGCTTCTACCACTTAGAGAGCCCTATCCAGAGGGTCACGGGGTGGGACGCCCCGTTCCCACACACCACTGAATGGGATTACATGCCGGGACCTGCTCGCATAACCGCGGCGATACGCAGGACGCAGGAGGACTGAGAATGGGAATGCACGTGTTCAAACTGCCAGACATCGGCGAGGGCGTCGTCGAGGGGGAAGTCGTCCAATGGCACGTCAGTGTGGGTGACGCCGTGAAGGAAGACGATCCGATAGTCGACGTCATGACCGACAAAGCGGCGGTCACCATTCCCTCTCCAGTCAGCGGTGTGATCAGCTCTCTGAACGGTGAGGCCGGTGACATGATCGCAGTCGGCTCCGCTCTGGTGGAGTTCGACTCCGAAGACACGCCCTCCGCCGCCGAGCCCGTAGTGGCGGCTGAGCCCGAGGTGGAGGTCGCCTCGGAACCAGAACCGGAGCCTGAGACAGAGCCTGCATCCGAACCTGATCCAGAACCCGCTCCGGCTCCCGCAGCGCCTTCCGGCAGGGCCCTGGCAAGCCCGGCCCTACGACGGCGTGCCCGAGAGGCCGGCATCGACATAGCCCAAATCAGCGGCTCCGGGCCATCAGGAAGGATTCGCAACGCCGACCTCGACGAGTTCATCGCCGCGGATGGCTCGGTGACCAGAACAGAACCTGCGGCTCAATCCGCCGAACGCACAGACGTCACCGAGGTCAAGGTAGTCGGGCTGCGGAGGAAGATAGCCGAGCAGATGACCATCAGCAAAACAAGGATTGCGCACTTCTCCTACTTCGAGGAGGCTGATGTCACCGAACTCGAGACACTGAGGCGGACCCTCAACGCATCGCGCGACGTTACCCAACCAAAGCTGACCTACCTCCCATTCATCATGCTCGCATTATCAAGGATAATGCCAGACCACCCGGAGTGCAACGCCATTTACGATGACCAAGCCGGAGTGGTGATGCGCCACGGAGCAGTCCACATCGGAATAGCCACGCAGACCGAGCGCGGCCTGTACGTGCCCGTGGTCAAGCACGTCGAGGCGATGGATGCCTGGCAGGCGGCTGAAGAGATGCAGAGAGTCGCCGGCGCTGCTCGTGACGGCACGGCGAGCCTTGACGACCTGACGGGCTCGACCTTCACCATCACCAGCCTTGGCCGCGACGGGGGGCTAGGGGCCACTCCAATCATCAATCATCCCGAGGTAGCGATCCTCGGTGTCCACAAGGCGCGCGAGATGCCGGTCGTCCGAGACGGTCAGATAGTCGTCCGCAGGATCATGAACCTCTCAAGCTCGTTCGACCATCGAGTCGTGGACGGTGCCGATGGTGCAGCACTGATACAGCACCTGAAGAGGATGCTGGAGAACCCTGCGCTCATCTTCATGTGAGGTGAAAGATGGTTGAGTCCAGGAAATGTCAGGTCCTAGTGGTCGGCGCGGGACCAGGCGGCTATGTCGCCGCAATCAGGGCCGGCCAACTAGGTCTGGACACTGTGATAGTCGAGGCCGACAGAGCGGGAGGTACCTGTCTGATTCGCGGTTGTATCCCCAGCAAGGCCCTCATCCACGCAGCAGAGCGTTTCGAGGCCTTGCAGCAGCATTCTTCAGACGGGGGCCATATGGGCCTCTCGGTCAGTGGCACGCCCGAAGTCGACATGGCAGCGATGGTGTCGTGGAAGGATGCGATTGTCGAGCGCCTGAACCTAGGGGTGAAGGGACTTCTGAAGGGCGCGGGTGCCGAGCTCATCAAGGGCTGGGCCACTTTCAAGGACCCCAGGCACTGCACAGTCGATACCGCCGATGGTCCTGTGGAGATTGAAGCAGAGAATGTCATCATCGCCACGGGCTCCAGTCACATCGACCTCCCCTTCATGCCATGCGACGAGGAGTTCATCCTCTCTTCGACCGGCGCTCTCGACCTCGACAAATTGCCCAAGAGCGCAGCGATTGTCGGGGGCGGCTACATCGGACTCGAACTCGGATGCGCTCTTGCCAAGCTCGGCACCGAGGTGACCGTGGTCGAGGGTCTCGACAGTATTCTCGCCATCGTGGACAAGGAGATCCGCAAGCCGTTGGAGATCTGGCTCAAGAAGCACAAGGTAACGATCCACACCAATGCGCTCGCGCGAGGCACGGGGATCAAGGGCAAGGGCGCTGCGCGCAAGGTCCAGCTCAGGTTCGAGAAGGACGGTGAGGAACACTCTGTCAAGGTCGACAAGGTTCTGGTGACCGTCGGACGCAAGCCCAATACCAAGGGATGGGGATTGGAGAACATGGGAGTCCGCATGGACGCCTCAGGGCGCTTCATCCGCATCGACCGGCAGTGTCGGACCTCAGTCCCTAGCGTCTACGCCATCGGTGATGTCGCTGGCGAGCCCATGCTCGCCCACAAGGCCAGTGCACAGGGGGAAATGGTGGCCGAGATCATCGCAGGCCACCCACGCGAGTTCGACAAGGCAGCAATCCCTGCCATCATCTTCACGGAGCCCGAGATCGTCTCAGTGGGGCTCACACCTGACGAGGCGAAGGAGCGGGGCGAGCAAGTCATAGTCGGCAAGTTCCCACTCGCTGCCAGCGGCCGAGCACTGAGTATCGAGGCTGAGAAGACTGGTGGTTTCATCCGAGTGACGGCTCGTGAATCGGACCACGTCATTCTCGGAATCCAAGCCGTCGGCAGCCATGTGGCCGAACTGCATGGGGAGTTCATACTCGCATTGGAGATGGGTGCGCTGCTTGAGGACGTAGCGGATACCGTACACGCGCATCCGACGATGACTGAGGCGTTCCACGAGAGCGTGCTGAAGACTCTCGGTCATGCGATACATACCACCTGAGGAGAGCGAATGGATCAGATCAGAATCCTCCGAGCAGGTGTCGTCGAGCATCACGTCATGGCCGAGGCGATGAAGGAGATGCAGCAGCAGAGAATCGCCGACGAGATTCCCGACACCCTGATCCTGGTCGAGCACCCCGAAGTCGTCACCGTCGGACCCAAGGCGATACGCGAAGGCGTCGTGGTCGATGGCTATCCTACTGTGCGCACCGACCGTGGAGGTGGCATCACTTGGCACGGTCCCGGGCAACTGGTCGCTTACCCGATAGTGAAGTGGGGGCTGGAGGAGCAGAGCATCCGAACCATCATCGGCAGACTGGAGGACTGGGCCATCAAGGCGTTCGCAGACTGTGGCATCGGGGCCTACAAGGACCCCTCCATGCAAGGCACTTGGGTCGACGGGCACAAGATCTGCTCGATCGGGCTCTCGTTCCTGCACTGGGTCAGCCGCCACGGCATGTCGATCAACATCCAGACTCCTGGCACCCGGGTAGAGGACCTAGAGGGCTGCGGCATGAGAGCGGGCGTCCACACCAGCCTCGCCCAACTGGGATACACTCACGACCTCGAAGGCAGAGCCATCGACATGGCCCGCATCGAAGAAGCTCTGCTCGTGAACTGCGAGGAAATACTCGGCAGAGCACCCATGCAACCTGAGCCATGGACTGCCGAGGTAGTCGCATGAGCGCGTTCCCTAGCAGGAGCGAGCTCGCACACCACTGGTCACTCGACCCCAACACCGTCTTCCTCAATCACGGGTCTTTCGGGGCTTGCCCGAAGGCCGTCCTCGAGAAGCAGGAGAGGTTGAGGGCGCAGATAGAGTCAGACCCAGTCAGATTCTACGAAATAGAGGGAGATGAGATGTGGGCAGAATCACTGGACGTTCTCTCCGAGTTCCTAAACGCGGACTCTGCGGGTATGGCCTTCGTCCCGAACGCAACCGGAGGAGTGAACACCGTCCTTCGCTCACTCGCCCTCTCTCCGGGTGACGAGATACTGGTTCCCGACCACTCATATCAGGCGTGCTGGAACGCGGTGGACTTCGTTACCGAGAGGGTCGGCGGCAAGACGGTCGTCGTCCCCATACCGTTCCCTGTCGAAAGTGAGGAAGAGGTTGTCGAGGTGATTCTGGGCCATGTTACCGAGCGAACCCGACTCGCGCTCATCGACACCATAACCAGTCCAACTGGACTCAGGATGCCTTTCGAGCGGCTTGTCGGAGAGTTGCAGTCGAGGGGGGTCGACGTCCTGCTGGATGCAGCCCACGGCCCGGGAATCGTGCCACTGGATCTCGGTCAACTGCAACCTGCATACTGCGCTGGAAACCTGCACAAGTGGTTGTGCACCCCAAAGGGGTCGGCCTTTCTGCATGTGAGGGAGGACCGAAGAGAAGGAATCAGACCTCTTTCGATAAGCCACGGTGCCTCGATTCCCGGAACTGTGAATGAAAGGTTCAGAACGGAATTTGACTGGCCTGGGACTCAAGACACCACTCCTTGGCTTTGCATCCCGAAGGCGATCGAGTATATCGGCGGCCTCGTCGACGGCGGCTGGCCTGCGATTATCGATCGCAACCGCAGCCTCGCACTGGCCGCTAGGAAGATCTTGGCCGAGACGCTCGGCACTCCGCTCCCGTGCCCCGACTCCATGGTATCCGCACTTGGCACGGTGCTGATGCCGGAGGGTGGGCCGGTTGCGACGTCGGTGTTCGACGGAGACCCACTTCACACCTCCCTGCTGGATGATTACCGCATTCAAGTCCCTGTGTTCAACTGGAGTCATCACAACAGGAGGTACCTGCGAGTCTCCTCCTATCTCTACAACCACATAGACGAGTACCGGTACCTAGCAGACTCCCTCGAGGAAAGCGGATGAGCTAGGGAAACCATTCAAGGACGAGAGAGGATATCGATTACCATGCCTGAGGCCGTCGTAGCGATAACCGGCGCTTCCGGCGCCCAGTACGGCGTCCGCCTGCTCGACCAGTTGGTCAATGCTGGCTGGTCGGTCAACCTCATTGTCACTAGCGCGGGGGCGATCAACCTAGACTTGGAGTGCGGAATCACACCCGAGGAACTCGCCGGCCACGACTCGGTCACCCTCGAGGACAATGGCAACCTCGCCGCCCGCGCTGCCTCCGGCTCGGCCCGATTCGATGCCTACGTCTTCTGCCCCGCCAGTGGCACGACCATCGCCAAGATAGCCACTGGCATCTCCGACAATCTCGCCACTCGGAGCGCCCTAGTGGCGCTGAAGGAGAGGCGCAAGGTGATAGTAGTGCCCAGAGAGACCCCGGTCTCGACGCCCCACCTAGAGGCGATGGCCAAGATGTCCTCTTGGGGCGTCGTCGTACTGCCTGCCAGCCCTGGTTTCTACCACTCGCCGACCACGATTGAGGACCTGGTCGACTTTGTGGTCGCTCGGATACTGGACCAGATGGACATAGATCACTCCCTGAGCAAGCGCTGGACCGGCAAGGAAGTCGGCAGCCAGTAACCGGTTAGTGCGGACACCGCTCCGGCGTGGGTTCAATAGTCCGACGAAGGCGCAGCGCTGCTGAGGAAGGAAGTGATGGATGCGGAGATTGTCGGGGATGAGCCTACAGGCTCAAATCTCCCTGAGTCGGTTTCGCGACTATTGGAGCGCGCACGCGCGCTACCTGTGCCAGTGCTCGCGGTCGCCGCGCTGATAGTGGTGGGCGGCTCTGGAGGGGCGATCCTCTACGGTGACGACATCATCTCATGGATTAAGGGCGAACCGGACTACGAACTGATAGAGTTCGATTCCGAGCAGGCCAGAGTCTACGCGCAGTCGCTGGTCGACATGGGACATCCGGAGTGGGAAGGCAGACTCTCTGGCACCGTAGAGGAGAAGAACGCGGCAGAAGCGATCAAATTCAACTTCTCCTCAATGGGCATTCCCGCCACCTTGGAGGAATTCGATGTGCCGATGTTCGTCATCGGAAACGATCCTGCCCTGTCGATGTGCACCCCAGGCGACATCGGGAGTATAATCGGCGGGCCCACGCCCTGCACCATCGCCGATGTCAACCGCGACATCGTCGAGTTCACCCACCGTGAGGACTACGTCATACAGGGCTACAGCGGCTCCTCCTTCATCCGCTACGTCGATGATATCACAGTAGTCGACCTCGGCACCGGAAACGAGTCGGCCGACTGGGCCTCGGCTGCGAACGGAGTCGGCCTTGTTTGGCTGGAGCCGGAGACAGAAGGCAACACGGCGCTGTTCCAGAGGGGTGCGGACAACGACCTCGCGGGACTCATCACCATAAACGACAAGCAGAACTGCGACGAGCTCGTCGCCGACGACTGCGTTCCGTACTTCAAGTCGGTCGGAATCTCATCCATCGAGCCCATACCCGAGGACCTCGGTTTCATCATGGTCTCTAGGAGCGTCGGTCAGGCCATCGTCGACGAGGTCATCAACGGGGATGCCCGTCTGCAGTTCATCACCGATGTCAACAATCAGGGCACTGCGACCATATACGTGCCATGTGGAATAATCGAAGGGCAAGGTGAATCACTCATCATCTTCGGGGCCCATCACGATACTGTGTACAACGGGCAGGGGGCGGTGGACGATACCTCAGGGGTTGCCACCGTACAGGAGATAGCTAGGCAGTTCGGACTTCTGGAATCGCAGTTGGGGGCTCCTAAGCACACCCTCTACTTCTGCACCTGGGGCGGCGAGGAGGAGGGGCTGTGGGGCTCCACCGAGTGGGTCGACAAGCATCAGGCCATGCTAGCGGAAAATCTCAGGCTTTACGTCAACCTGGACATGAACCACGTCGATGCGGAGCGCAACTCCGGGGTGACCTTCTTCGGCAACAACAAGGCCGACGTCGATCACATCAGAGGTGTCGCGAGCGTATTCTCGAGCGCCTATCCAGAACTAGCGGACAAGTACCCAATCAGCATCCACAAGCACAGTTCCACCGCCATGCCCTACAACTCCGACCACGCTCCCTTCGTCTACAACCTCGATGACGATGAGGGTTCGGACAAGGACTACGGCAGAGCCATTGTCTGCTACGGCTCGGGCTCGACCGAGTACCACACCTATCTGGATACGATGGATCGCTTCAACGAGGAGAGCCTGATGGTCTCGGGAATAATCTACGGCTCCCTCGTCAGGTACCTCGCCTACGGCGACTGACAGTGAGCAAGCACGGCCTCGTAGTCGGGCTCCTGGCCCGGATTGTCGGCAACCCAAGCGAAGCCGATGCTGCCATCAGCCTCGACTACGAAGACGGCACGCTGCGCAACGGTGTAGCCTTGTATGACGAAGTCGTCCAGTGCGATGCCATAAGCACTGACTGCAGAGCGATGGACGTCTGAGAGCAGTGGGAACGAGATGTCGTTCGCCTCGGCGAAAGCGGCGTTGGAGAATGGCGCATCTACCGATATTCCCAGAACCGAGGCTTCTGCCGCCCCGAGGCCAGTCATCGCATCGGTGAAGGTGCACATCTCCTTGGTGCAAACTCCGGTGAAGGCGGCAGGGTAGAATGCCAGGATGACTCTCCTGCCCCGCATCTCGCTCAGCGTCACAGTCGACTTGTCGTGTGCCGTCAGAGTGAAGTCGGGGGCTATATCCCCTACAGACGCCATAGGGGGTCCACGGGGTTCAACTGATTACATTTGCTCCGGTGATTCGATTCCGAGCAGGCCCAGCCCGGTTGAGATGGTCCTAGCCGTCAGGTCGCACAGTGCCAGACGGCTGTCTCTGGTCGCATCATCTCCAGCCGCGATGACGGGGCATACCTCGTAGAACGAGGCGAAGGACGAAGCCAGCGAGTGCAGGTAGGTGCACAGCGTATGTGGGGAGTATGATGCCAGCGTGGCATCGGTGACGGCGGCGAAGTTGACGAGCCGTCGTGCCAGCAGGGCCTCTTCGGGTTGAGCGGGTGTGATGCTGGCGTCTCTGGCCGACGAGCGTTCGATGCCCGAACGTCGGAAGATGCTGCAGATCCTTGCATGGGCATACTGCAGATATGGTCCTGTGTTGCCCTCGAAGGCGAGCATCCGGTCCCATTCAAAGACGTAGTCCTTGCTCCTCTCAGTGGATAGGTCGGCGTACTTGACGGCGCCGATTCCAATCATCCTAGCCACGGCTTCACGTTGCGCGCCCTGTAGCTCTGGATTCTTCTCAGCAATAGCCTGCTCGGCCCTCGAAGTGGCCTCGCGCAGCAGGTCCACCAGTTTGATGACCTCTCCCTCGCGGCTCTTCAGAATCTTGCCGTCAGAATCCAATACAGAGCCGAAGTTGACGTGGACTGCGTTATGCGCCTCACCCATGAAACCGGCTTGCTCGGCCACTTGGAATACCATCTCGAAGTGCTGTATCTGGGGGCTCCCGACCACGTAGAGCAGGTCGTCGCAGTCAAGCCTCTCTACGCGATCTATGATACAGGCGAGGTCGGTGGTGGCGTAGTTATAGCCACCATCTGCCTTCTCGATGATCACTGGCATCGGCTCACCCTCCCGATTGAGCCATCCGCCGGGCGGGTACACGACCTTCGCGCCCTCGCTGTCCTCGAGCACGCCGCTCGCCTGCAAGCGCTCGACGACCACTGGCAGAAGGTGGTGGTAGTTCGATTCGCCCATGATGTCGTCGTCGGTCAGGAGCACCCCCAGCATCCCGTAGACCTCGTTGAAGTAGCGCATCGACTCGTCGACGAGGATCCGCCACAGCCTCAGGGTCTCCTCGTCGCCTCCCTGTAGCAGAACCACACGGTTCCTCGAACGCGCGACGAACGCCTCATCGGAGTTGAACTTGGCTCGGGCCTGCTTGTAGAAGGCGTCCAGATCACCGACGCTGAGTTCCTCAGCGGCATTGGCCTCTCCGAGGTCGAGCAGGTGCTCGATCAGCATGCCGAACGGAGTGCCCCAGTCACCGACGTGGTTCTCACGGTAGACAGTGTGCCCTTTGTGCCCCAGCATCCGGACTATCGCATCGCCTATCACCGTCGAACGGAGGTGGCCAACATGCATCTCCTTGGCCACATTAGGGGCCGAGTAGTCCACTGCGACGGTTCTAGCCTGCTCGACGGCTATCCCGAGCCTGTCGTCAGGCAGCAGTGCCATCACTTGGGCCGCGAGCCATGAGGGGTCAGCGCGCATGTTGACGAAGCCGCTGACCGCAGATACCCCCGCCGTACCCGATAGCATAGGGCCGAGGGCTGCGGCGATGTCGTCAGCGATGTCGTTCGGCTGGCGGTGCAGCGTGCCGGCCAACCGGTGGCAGGGCAGTGCGAGGTCACCGTGTTCCTCCACAGTGGCCGGGCCGAGCAGCCCCGTCCATACCTCATCGGCGATACCCATCCCCGAGAGTACCTCCCCCAGAGCCGGTCCCACCGCATCCGCTAGTACTCTCATCGTCTCAACTCCAAGCGTATCTCAGGATGGCGGCGATGCCGCCGAAAGCGTCGAACAGCGTGGCGCCCTCCTCCGTGTCCATGGAAATCAGACTGACCCCCGCCGAGGTGCGCCCGGCGAGCATGCTCATCTCGTCTATCAGGTCCATCGTCCTGTCCGGGTCCTCCCTGATGTTCTCCGAGTCACAAGAGGGGCAGGTGGGAATGTCTGAGCGGGTCATCTGGGTCTCCTCCCACTCGTGCTTGCACGGCTTGCACACCCAGCCGACCCTTCGCTGGCGCAGTGCTTCTGAGAGCAGCAGAGTTGCGACTGCGCCTTGATCGAGCGCTGTTCTCACCATCGCCTCCCCGTAGGTCGCCTTAGGGCTGGGCTGCATCACCTCACGTAGGAAGCTGTCCACCAGATTGCGCTCGGCGTCGAGCTCGATCTGGTCCATCAGACCACCAGCGCGCTGAATCAACTCGCGCAGTCCGCTCTCGTTGGAGTAGCCGACGTCGAACAGCGGCTTGCGGATCAGTTTCTTGATCTCATGGTGGAAGTAGTCGTTCTTTACGACAAAGTCCTTGGTCGCACCGGGACCACCTACGATGATTCCCCTGAGATTCTCAATCTGAGGGAGCCAGTAGGCGCAGGCCCTCTCTGCGGACTTCTTGAAGAAGTTGTGAGCCGCTTCCTCGATCAGCCGCTCAAAGCGCTGGGCAGATTGCCCGCCCCGCCCGTGCTTTGAGGGGACCTGCGAGGTGATGTGTTCCTGGCAGTGCATGCGCTTGCCAGTGGCCAAGCCGTATGCCGACTCTGAGCGGTCGATGACGAACAAGCCGTACGCGGCCCTGTCAATCAGCATCTCCTCGAGTTGGCTGACCTCGAATCTCGAGTCGCACCTGTACCTGAATGACGGGAACGGATCCGGTGGATCGTCGATGACTGTGGAGATGAGTCGGGTCTTGTTGTTGCCCACTATCACATGGCCGACGAAGATGCCGATTCCGCGTTCTCCGGGGGTCTTGTAGCGGTTGATTGTGGCAATCGCGGACTCGATGGCGTCGGCAACGTGCTTCCTAGTCGACTTCGACTTGATGTTGGCAGCTTGACCGACCTCTTGGGAGAGGTACTGACGCGCATCGTGAATCATCCTATCAGGCGGGATGATGATTGTGACGAGCTCTGTCCCCATGCCACGCATGGACGTCAGGTCCTCGAGCGCCTTCTTCAGACGGAGCTTACGCTGCTGTTGCGCCAAGTCGTCAGACATACTGTTCCTCTGTGAAAGGCCGTAGGGGCGGCATTTCAACCCTTCACCGCGGTCGCGCCGCAGGCATTGAAAGGGGGTATGCGTGCCCATCCTGCGATGGCGACCGTGATTGCGGCCCTAGGAGGCAGCCTTCTGAGACCCGAGGTAGAAGAGCGGCACGCCTGGCTCGAGAGTCTGATTGAGATCGTTAGGGACCGCGTCGCGATGGACGACAGGCTCGGTCTCGTCGTCGGCGGCGGAGCCGCCGCACGCGAGGGAATCGCACTTGCAAGACCCCTCATCGACTCCGAGGACAGGCTTGACAAAATCGGCATCGCCGCCACCCGTCTCAACGCCGCCATAGTGCGTGAGAGCCTCGCAGATGCCGGGATCCCAGTGTCCGGTACCATCCCGCACAGTGTCAACGAGGCGGCTTCTCTGCTCGAGAATCGGCAAGTCGTGGTGATGGGAGGGACACGGCCGGGCCACACCACAGACGCTGTCGCCATCAGGCTCGCTATCGCCGCTGGTGCCGAGCGCTGTGTCATCGCGACCAACGTTGCCAAGGTCCACGATGCTGACCCACGTACGAACTCCGATGCCGCCTCGTACGACCGGCTCACCCACGCCCAGCTACAGGAGATAGTCGGCCCTCCTGAGCACGCTCGAGCAGGCCCCTCTCAGGTCGTCGACCCTATGGGCGTAGATGCGGCGCTGCGCGCTGGGATGCCGCTTCTCATCCTCGACGGGCGTGAGCCCGAAAGAATCAGGGAGGCCATCGAAGGAGGGGAGTTCGGCGGCACCATAGTCGTGTAGGCGAGTCCATGAGTCGTAAGGAGAAGATACTGAAGGCGGCCCAGAGGACCGCTCAGGAAGCTAGGGATACGGCCCAGCGACACCGAGAAGGTGAGCGTCGAAAGCGCGCGCAGAGGGAGTTCCAGACTCCTGAGCACAGGCACTGCGTGGTCTGCTGGGCACCGATTCCTCTCGACAGTGATCCTGCAGTGTGCACCGATCCGAGTTGCGCCGAGAAGCACGAGAAGAGAGAGGCTTCGAGGAAGAGGCTGACGGTGATGCTCTACCTTTTCCCCGGGATTGCGATTCTGCTCGTCCTCTTGCAAGTCATGGGGGCATCAGGTTGAACAGAGGCACAGGTGGGATGTGATTCGCATGATGGTGCGCATCCTCTCGGTCCTCCCGGCGGTTGTTGGAGTTGTCTGCGCCCTTCTGGTCATAGGCAGCCTGTACAGCCCGGCCCTCGACCCTAGTCGCACCAACGTCCCGTTGGTCCCCTGCACCGACGACACCGCCGGGTGCCCGGTAGGCCTGACGAACGAGGACCTGTCTGCTCCTACTGCGTTCATGCTCCTTGAGATAGAGTTGACAATCGAGTGGAACAAGTCCGACAGCAGTTGGATAGGGGTCATCGAGAGTCCGCCCCCAAGTGGCTGTGAGCCAGACTCCAACGGACTCACGGCCTGTACTGCGGACGACTTCGAATTCGTCGCAGGCGGCGACAGCGAGAGAGATGGCTCGATGGTGTTCCAACTCAAGTCCGGTGATTACAGATTCGCCACAGCGAGCACCGACACCTCCGGCCTCGGTGGCAAGCAGCTCGTGACCATCACTCCCGAGGTCAGTCTGAATCCCGCAGCTGAGATTCTGCTGGGAATCGTTGCCGTACTGCTGTTCGCGGGGTCTGGGGAGATGTTCGCACACAACCGGATCTTGCAGGCCTGGCAGCGCTTCAAGGAAGCCTGAGTCGGCATCAGTCTTGTTGAAGAACCGAAACAAGGTGCCAGTGTCATGGGTGTGCACCAATGCGTGAACTGCGGCACGAAGATCGACGTCGCGGGGCTTGTCCCTACAATAGGCGGGTACAGGCTCTACTGCAGCGTCTGTGGCCACCACTGGCACGTCGAGTGACTACTCGTCCCTTCGGGGCCAGTTCTCCGGCAACTCCAGTGGGTTCAGAATCTCGTCTGCGCCTATCGTCTCGATGAGCCTCATTCGCAGTTCCTCGGTTCCCTCACCGGTGACGGCGCTGATGAGTGTCTCGGCATCCTCCGGGACGCTGTCTAGGATGTCGCTCTTGCTGTGGACGACTATCATCGGGCGCTCCGACATCAGTCTCTTGACTTCGGAGAGCAGATGCGCCTGCTCCTGCTGGCTCATGCTGCTGCCCTCGGTCGAGTCGACTAGGAACAGCAGTACGTCGCCGGTGTGCTCCAGAGCGGCGATGGCCTGCATCTCGATGGGGTTGCGCTCAGTCATCGGCCGGTCGAGCAGGCCGGGGGTGTCCACCATCTGGTAGACCCGCCTCCGGTGCTCGAAGTGCCCCAGATGGAGCTGCTTGGTGGTGAACGGATAGACCGCGACCTCCGGCTCGCCGCTGGAGAGCGCGGTGATGAGTGCCGACTTGCCGACGTTCGGCGCACCGGCCACGATAATGCAGGGCTCGTCGGAGTCGAGCGAGGGAAGCTTGCGCAGGACATTGCGGGCCTCGCCGAGCCACAGAATCTGCGGCGAGACCTGGCCGAGGATGGATGAGAACCTGCCGTAGGCGTGTCGGCGGGCTTGGTGGAAGCCCTCGATGTTGCGAAGCCGCAGAATCTTCCTCTGCGTCTCACCGGCGATCTTGCGGACCTGCTCGGCGGCCCATTGGATGGTGCCGAGGCTCTTGCGGTACTCGTCGTTGCCGACCGCAGCGTCAATCAGCGCTTGGTCGAACTCCGAGAGCGCGTTGAGGCTGGGCCATTGGTCGACCCACTTCAGCAGGGTCTTGGCGATGACGTCAGCAGCTGACTGGACCATCCTGTCCATCTGCTTGCGGGTCCGGTGGTACTTGTCCGGGTCCTCGACCAAGTCGGGCTGCTTGCTCGCCTTGCGGAACGCCTTGTCCAGAATCTCCTGTGGATACAGGACGGTCGGAATACGACGCCAATCCATCGATGCCATGCGCTCACCTCGGACCCAGCGGCCACAACCATCCCACTTCAAGCCACCAGTCGGGCCATAGGCCCGATTTTGGGCCAACATACTCCTTTTCTATCACGACACGTACGCAGTTACATGGATGGAGAGCGCAGAGGCAAGAGAATCGATGACCTGCCCGGCTGGGCTAGGCGATTGCACGAGAAGTACGGCTCGCCCGAGCTGTCGGGCCTGAACGACGTCTTCCACGGACCGCTCATAGATCGGAAGTCCGGATTGAGGAAGGACGACATAATCGAGGTACTGCTCGATGCAAGAGCGCTTCCTGAGGATGTCGATCCTTGGGTCAGGGGGGTGCTGATTGGGACTTCTAGGAGCGCTGTCGAGATACTCGACGAGGGTGGCGACTTCCGCTCCATCGCGAGGGACGTCATCGTCGAGGTACGCTTGGTCACCCATCTGCGTCGGCCGTACATCGAGGACAGCGAGCTCCTTACCTTCGAGAGGGAGGATATGAAGCGGCGCTCGAGTCTGCACGAGAAGGTAGAGAGGAGCGCGGACGGACACGATGACAGCCACCTGTGGGGCTGATTCATGTCCGAGTTCGCGGCTAAGAGGTGCGTGCCTTGCGAAGGCGGAATCCCGCCGCTCACCGAAGATGAGCGGGCTGTGCTGATTCCGCATCTCGATGGTGACTGGAACGTCGTCGACGGGCACCATCTCGAGCGTGGCTGGTCGTTCCCCGACTTCGCCTCCGCGCTCGAGTTCACCAACGCGGCCGGAGCCATATGCGAGGCAGAGAACCACCACGCTGACTTCGAGCTGGGCTGGGGGCGCGTGAAAGCGATAATCTGGACTCACAAGATAGACGGTCTGACCGAGTCAGACTTCGTCCTGGCTGCTAAGCTAGACAGAATCTAGGTGGTCCGATGACACATCAGTTCAGAATGCACGTCTTCGTCTGCACCAACGAGCGCCCGCCAGAGAACCCACGTGGCTGCTGCGCTGGGAAGAATTCGCTCGACATCCTCACCCGTCTCAAGAGGGCTGCTCGCGCCGAAGGTCTGGAGGACGTGCGCGTCAACAAGGCGGGCTGCCTGGACAACTGCGAGAGGGGGCCTTCATGCGTTGTCTACCCAGAGGGGACCTGGTACACCCTGCCGAACGACGACGACGGCCTGAAGGCCGTTCTCGAGCATCTCAAGGGCGGCGAGCCCGCCAGTGACTACCTAATGGGTGATTGAGTGCGCAAAGTGGTCTATCCGAGAGTCGGTGGCGTCGACAGCATCCGAATTGTCGAGGACTCTGACCCGGTGGCCGGTCCCGGCCAAGTAAGAGTGAGAGTGCACAGGGCAGGAATCAACTTCGCGGACCTGATGATGCGTCAGGGGCTGTACGGCTCCAACCCGGAATACCCGTTCACCCCCGGCTACGAGGCTGCAGGTGAGGTGATGGACGTGGGCGAGGGGGTCACCGGGCTCGGTCCCGGTGACCGTGTGCTCGCAATGACCGGTTTCGGGGGATACTCCGAGCAGGTCGTGCTGGATGCCAAGAGGGTGATCCCCCTGCCAGACTCGATGTCGTTCGACCAAGCCGCGGCGATCCCAGTCACCTACGGCACCGCCTACCACATGCTGGTACACCTGGGCAACCTTGCAAAGGGCGATACGGTTCTCGTCCACCACGCAGCCGGGGGCGTCGGCACCGCGGTGGCTCAGATATGCAAGGCGTTTGGCGCCTCCCTGATTGTGGGGACCGCGTCGGCTCCAAAGCGCGAGTTCGTCGAGTCACTCGGGATGCGCTTCGTAGACCGCGAGTCAGAGGACTTCGTCGAGGTCTGCAAGGGCGCGACAGGGGGCAAGGGCGTCCACCACGCCATCGACCCGGTCGGCGGCAGCCACGTGATGCGCTCGTACAAGGCGCTGCGCCGAGGCGGCAAGCTGTACTACTTCGGCGCCTCATCCGCAGTTAAGGGAGACAAGCGCTCGTGGGTGACCGCCTTCAGGATGTGGGCATCGACACCGCGCTTCGATCCGTTGAAGATGATGAGTTCGAACAAGGCCGTGTTCGGAGTCCACATGGGTCTGCTGGACGACGAGTCGGTGTTCCGAGGCCACCTCGACGCACTCTCGGGGATGCTCCTCAAGGGGCAGATAGACCCGGTTATAGACTCAGTTTGGAAGTTCGAACAGGTGGCAGAAGCTCAGAAGCACATCCACGACCGGAAGAACCGAGGCAAGGTCCTCCTCGACTTCTCGTGATTCACAGTCGTACCGGGCGGGTCGCGCCGCAGGCCTGGCACTTGAGCAGGGTCGTGCGTCCCTCCTTGACGAAGCGCGTGTCGGGCGCCCGGCACTGGTCGCACAAGATGAACGCCTTGACGTAAGCGACCAGCTTCTCCTTGATCCTCATAGGCGGGACCCTTCCCTTGAACATCACACGGATCTGCTCCCGGGTGCCTGAGGTCCCGAGCTCGTTGAGCAGAAACTGGTAGACGTGGTTGGAGTCGCGGTCCATCGCGCTGACGATGTCGGCGAAGTTGCGCAGGATGGTCTGGCTGCCCTCGATGAGGATGTCCGGCTCTGGCATGGTCCAGCGCGAGCGCTCTCTGATGTCCTTCGGTATGCGCTCGCGCGCACGGTCGAGCAGGGCATCGTAGTCGTAGTCGGTCATCGGCCTGCCGAATCATGGCCCCCTTTTCACCCCACCGGGCGCCGAAAGGCCTCTTGCGAACGGTCAAAGACCGGAACGGCGCAGGCAAACCGTGGACGAGCAACTCGAGGTCAAGGTCGCTCGGACCCACCCGGACGCCAAACTTCCCACCAGGGGAAGCAAGTATGCTGCCGGCTGGGACCTCTACGCGCTCGAGGACACGGAAGTGCCGTTCCGCCAGAGCATGAGGCTGCGCACAGGCCTGCACGTCGCCATCCCCGTCGGCTACGAGGGGCAGGTGCGAGCGCGCTCATCATTGGGCTCCAAGGGGCTGATCCTGCCCCACAGCATCGGCACCATCGATGCTGACTACCGCGGCGAGTTGTTCGTGCTGATGACATGGATAGGAGAGGGTGGCTCGTACACGGTGAAGGCGGGCGAGAGGATAGCGCAGATGCTGATCTCACCGATACCGAACGTCAGTTTCCGCGAGGTCGATTTCGACGATCTGGGCCAGACCGAGCGCGGAGACGGCGGATTCGGCAGCACCGGCCGCTTTTAGCGAGTGCAAAGTCGCGTTTTTCCCACTATCTCCTCCCGGTGGATTCATAGAGAGCCAGCGGCGGGACGAATTGATGCCACTGAGCGTTGACGAGCTTCGGAGCAAGGTCGAGGAATACCGCGGCAAGGGCCTGAACAGCCAGCAGATAGCGGATGAGCTGTCACTGTCGCACACCACCATCCAGTGGCTCTCATCGAGCGGGGTCTCCGCGGAGGACCGCCCCAACGACATCCAGGTCGGCTGGAGGTCAATCGCTGTCAAGGCAGGCAGGATAGAGGCCGTGTCCTACGTCTTCGCGGACATAATCGACGAGGAGATAGGCGACGAGGTCGATGCCATCGTCGGGATCAGCCTCAACGGGATCGCCTTCGCCCAGGCCATCGCCGGCCAGATGGACCTAGATCTGTCGATAAGCAGGAGCATCGGCGAGGACGAGGGGGGCCACCTCTCCGAGGTCTTCGCCGGCGTCGGCGGCAAGCGCGTGGTCGTGATAGACGATGTGGTGTCGTCGGGAGAGACGATGCGGAAGACCATCAGGAACCTCAGGTCAGCGGGAGCTGACGTCAAACTCTGCCTGGTGCTCGCCAACAAGACACACAACAACGAGCTCGAGGGCGTGCCCCTGCGTGGATTGGTCAGAGTGGTAACGGTCTGAGGGAGTCGAATGCACTGGGCGGACCACACCGCGCAGACGCTGCGGGACCGGGGCGGCTCTCAGGTCATCGCCTCCGGCATCACCCCCTCAGGGGAGTTCCACGTCGGCCACCTGCGCGAGATCCTCACCGCGGAGATGATCCACAGAGCCTGCCTCGACGCGGGGATGGACTCGCGCTACATCTTCATCGTCGACTCGATGGACCCCCTGCGCCGCATCTACGACTTCCTCGCCCCCAGCTACGAGCAGTACATCGGCCACCCTCTCGCCTACATCCCCGCTCCCGGACCCGACGGCGAGCCCGATCCGGACGGCGCCAGCTACGCCGAGCACTTCCTGGGTCCGTTCCTGGAGGCGCTCAGGGAGATAGGGGTGGAGCCCGAGGTGGTGATGAACCACGAAACCTACGAGAGCGGCGCGTTCGCGGACAAGACCCATTCAGCGATAGAGCAGAGGGACGAGGTCCGCCGGGTCATAGAGAAGGCCTCGGGCAGGGAGGTCCCCGAAGACTGGTTTCCCTACAACCCGCTAGGCTCCGACGGCAGCCTCGACGGGGTCAGGGTGACCGGTTACGAGCACCCGCACGTGCACTGGATAGACAGCCACGGTGTCGAGGGCGCCTCGGACATCAGAACGGGGCAGGGCAAGCTGCCTTGGAGGATCGACTGGGCCGCCCGCTGGGGCATCCACAGCATCACCTGCGAGCCCGCCGGCAAGGACCACGGGGCCGCCGGCGGCAGCTACGACACCGGCATTCCGATCTGCGAGATGCTGGGTAGCCAGCCGCCCCACAAGATGGTCTACGAGTGGATCCAACTCAAGGGCATGGGGCCTATGTCCAGCTCTACTGGAGTCACAGTCGGCCCGATGGACGCCCTCGGGCTGGTTCCTCCCGAGATAATGCGCTACGTCATCGCACGAAGTAAGGTCGGACGGCACATCGACTTCGACACCGGGCCGGCGCTGTTCCAGACCGCAGACGAGTACGAGCGGTTGGTAGCGGAGCCGCCTAGCGGCTCGGATGATGATCTGTCTAGGCGCCAGCAGGTAGCACGAGACACCCAACTCGCTGCACTGAGGCTCAGTCAGGTCGAGAG
>Ga0208113_1000003_pt1 | contig 96246 bp, 91 predicted proteins | sample Knorr_S7_td_NADW_FD_185598 | JGI IMG/M metagenome (GOLD analysis project Ga0208113, IMG submission 185598) | Marine microbial communities from Southern Atlantic Ocean transect - Knorr_S7_td_NADW_ad_2505m_LV_A (SPAdes) (version 2) | ecosystem: Environmental > Aquatic > Marine > Oceanic | place...
AGAATCTACGCAATCATCTCCACCTCCTCACAACGATAATCAAGAATCTACGCAATCATCTCCACCTCCTCACAACGATAATCAATCAAAAGATTCAACTTCTGATACAGTTAATCAGGAAGATGTAGTTGATGCTGATTTTGATGTTACTGATGACTCTGCAGTGGATAATGATAATAAACCATGATGATTCATGCCAAAACGTGATTATTATGAAGTTTTAGGTGTAGATAGAAATTCCACTTATGATGAAATAAAGAAATCCTATAGAGAACTTGCACTAAAGTACCATCCTGATCGTAATAAATCACCGAACGCAGCAGAGAAATTCAACGAAATATCCACTGCTTATGGAATATTATCAAATCATGAAAAACGAAATATTTATGATCAAACTGGTCATAGTGGAATTGATGATAGATTTAGCCAAGAAGATATTTTCAGAAATACAGATTTTGATGATATCTTTCAAGGAACTGGTTTCGGTGTAGATTTAGGAAGTTTATTTGGTAGTTTATTTGGCTCAGGGTTTGGAGGTTCAGGTAATCGTGCTTCCCCTCAAGGCCAAGATCTACGTCATGATATTGAATTAAGCTTAGAACAAGCTTATCGTGGCGAACATCTAAACATAACTATTCTCAGAAATATTGTTTGTGATTCTTGTCATGGTTCAGGTGCTTATGATAGTTCTTCTGTAATAACATGTTCTTCTTGTAATGGAAAAGGACAAGTTCAGCTAGTTCAATCCACTGGATTTGCTAGATTTGTTCGCGTTCAAGACTGTTCACAATGTCAAGGAAAAGGTAAATTAATTACAACACCATGCAAACATTGCAAAAGTATTGGCATTATACAAAAAAAACAAAAAATAGACTTGAAGATTCCACCTGGCGCAGATGAGGGTACACGTATTCGATTAAAAGGCTATGGCGATGCAACTTCAGGTAATGGCCCTTATGGGGATCTTTATATAATTACTCATTTGAAACATGATCAGCGATTCATTCGCGATGGTGATCTGCTTATACATGAATCTGAGATTTCCTTTCCAACCGCAACATTAGGTGGTAAATTAACTGTACCGACGCTTGATGGAAATGCTACTATTAAAATTCCTTCAGGAACTCAACCTGAAACGATTTTTAAATTAAAAGGTAAAGGTTTCCCTAAACTTCGTGGATTTGGACGTGGAGATATGTTAGTAAAAGTTCGTCTTTCTATTCCAAAAAAAATAAATTCCAAAACCAGAAAATTAATTGAAAATCTATCTGAAGAAATGGGTCTGCCTAAACCAAAGAAAAAAAAATTTTTAAGATAATTACAACCTAATTTTTAACTCGTACGATTTTTGTTTTTCCTAAAACGCGCCAATATTCTACTTCAACCCCTTCAATTATTTTTTTCTGTAATTTTTCATCATTAGGAAGTGTAGCATCAAAAGTTTCAAAAGTTTCCATATCCATTAATTGTATTGAATTTGCTAAAATAGAAATCACTTGACCCACTCTTTTTTCGATAATAGGTATTTCTATACCTGCAGAAACTGGAGATACGATGCTACGTTTAGAACCATCAAAAATTCCTATTGCTACTACTCTAGCCTTGGCAGATCCGTGTTTTCCAGGTTTTGATTTATCATATTCGACTATCCTGCATGGTTCGTCATTTATAATTATATAGGATCCTACTTTCACACTGCCCAAATCCGCTGGCTTACTCATTTACATATCGCAAATAATGGGCAAGATATATAACGATTCTCGCAAAGTAATAATTTGGACTAAATTGATTACCAAACAAATTGATTCATTTGCAATAATATCTAAAGATTCTGATATGACCGCTGCAAAGTCTGCAATTAATATTGCAAAAAAATTTACACGATCTGGATTCCATGTAAAACTAATTTCTCCATTAATTTCAAAACACTTTGATACTGTATCTATTTCTGATAATCTAAGCGACTCGAATATCAAATGCATTATAGTAGTCGGTGGTGATGGCACAATATTAAAAACAGTACGTTTGATGAAACAACAAATTCCTATTTTAGGTATAAATTTTGGAGGACGTGGGATATTAACCGAATTAACCCCTGTTGAAATTTCTAAAGCAATTGAAAAAATAAAACACGGTGAAATATTTTTTGATCGTAGAAAACGCATTAAACTTTTTTTAAATTCAAATAAATCTGTTTCTGCTTTAAATGAAGTTTATATAGAACGTTACAAAAAACTTCGTTCAAGTTATTTTGAAATATATTTAGATTCATATAAATTGAAACAAAAAATGGACGGATTGATCATTTCAACGCCTACTGGTTCAACCGGACACGCATTATCACTTGGTTCTTCTATTCTAAATGAAAACCTTTCTGCATTAATGTTAACTCCAATTGCTCCTATTTCGAGAATTCCACCATTTGCATTGCCTCTTATGGATATATCTATCATTCCTAATGATGATGCATATGTTATTGTAGATGGACAAGTTGAATTTCAAATTAAAGCACATGATAAAATTTCTATTAAAAAACATAATTCAGATACAATTTTTCTTCGTTTCGATAATTCTCCTATTAGGCAGTTAAATAAATTTGGGTTTTAGATCTATTATCGACTCCACTGCTTTTTATGCAGGTTTGCCATTTCATTCTTTTGAATGCTATTATACTACTGATTTGATTCTCGATGAATTAAATCGAATCACTTTCTTTAGAATCAGAATAGAAACTTTGTTAAGTAATGATAGATTGTTAATTCATAATCCTCTTCCTGTATATTATTCTCAAGTACAAACTAATGCCCAAAAAATAGAAAAAAATAAAGAATTATCGCCTGCCGATATTTCAGTATTAGCACTTGCTTTGGACTTCCAAGTTCAAGGAATTGATAATTGTTTGATAAGCGATGATTACGGAGTGCAAAATTTAGCACAAATAATGAATCTTAAATTCAACTCTATTTTATATACTGGGATTAAATATTCAGGAATTTGGATAAAATTTTGTCCTTATTGTAGAAAATTGTTTGATTCTCAAATAAAAATATGTTCTGATTGTGGCAGTTCATTGAAAAAGAAGTTAAAGAAGATTTCCAAAGATATCCTTAAGAATATTGATTAACAAAATAACAATGATGGTTTCTGTTGTTTCTTCACTTGCAATTTTTTTCTTACTCGGTATTATACCGATTACTTTTGGATTATTAATTCGGATATTTGTTAATCAATCTCAAAACCGAAGGATTTACTCTCAAAGCCTGACATTTGGTATTGTTCTTGCATTTTTTCTAGATTTTGTTATAAACTCATCACAATTGGGTATAAACTCAGGTTTTAGTATTTCTTCTTTGTTACTTGTTTCTAGTTTTATTTTTGGATTTCTGTCATCTTTTTTTATTAATGAATTTACTCGATTAAAATCATCTTTTTCTTATGTATTTGTTATTTCCTTTGCAATAGCATATCATAGTATTGCAGAAGGTCTAATAATTGGTTATGATATAAACCAATTAGGATTATCTCTATCTGCTGAGAGGAACATTCAGCTATTTTCCTTTTTGAGTCATAAAATTGCAGAAGGTTTTATCATTCCGGGTTTCTTTCTTTTATCAATTAGTCAATTATTATCGTTTGCAACTATTGCTTCTTTTCCTATTCTCATTGGTTATTTTTTAGGTGTCTATGACTTTCCTGGAATTATAAGTTCAATATTTTTTGCAATAAGTGCTGGTGGACTGATGTTTTTTATAATTAACTGGAACGATTACATTAAAACAATACCAAATCAAAAGAATTATCATTTTCTGATTGTGTTGATTGGTTTTCTTTTAATTTATATTGCTGGTTTGCTTCATTCTTTATAATGGCAATCAAATATAAACTTGAATTCGTTATAGCATTAGTCATTGTTGGACTGGTGTTTTTTATTCAATTATATGATGAACCTGAATCTTCAGACGTTGTTATAGAAATCTCTTCAAAACAATGGGAATTTGAACCTTCTGAAATACAGGTCAAACAAGGTCAATCTGTCACTCTAAAAATAACAAGTACTGATATTTCTCATGGATTTGCTTTGGAAGAATACAGTATCTATGCTTTTGTAACGCCTGGAGATACAGTTGAAATCAATTTTATTGCAAATCGTGTTGGAGTGTTTGAATTTTTCTGTAATGTATTCTGTGGCGAAGGCCATTCAAAACATCGTGGTAACTTAATAGTAGTATAACTTGATTTATATTTATTGAATTAATTGCCATCTAACAAGACAAGTCCAATAACTCTTCCAGATTCTATTTTTCTATCTGCATTTGTCATTTTGATACAAATTACTTCATTAATTCTTACATCACGAGCTATTGAATTCTATACATTATTACCATCTTATGAACCAGCTGGGCAATCAACCGGTGGCTCTATGTTGAATTCCTTTATTTTAATTATATTTACATTTGCTATGACCACAATTATGCTTATGTTGATAAAATTTAGAAAATTATTAATTCTAAAAATATTAATGATTCTTTCAATTGGAATTGGTACATTCCTTACTAGTTATATAATTTTTAATTTAATTTTCTACAATGTTGTAAGTTGGAATATTGCTTTTCTATTTGCTACAATGATAAGCATTCTTGGTATATTGTCCTTTATGTTTCCTTCAAAAAACGTTTACACTATATTGACATCTTTTATTTTAGCTTCTTTATATGGTACATCTCTTTCATTATTTATTAAACCTCCAACCGTTTTTATGATACCTGTGTTTTTTGGTTTGTATGACATATATACTGTATTTCGTGGACCTCTAAAATCATTAATTAATGAATCCAAAAATAATTTTAATTTAAATCCAATGGTTGTAAATATAAAAAATATAAACATAGGTTTAGGAGATCTTATTTTCTATTCAATGATTCCTTCTGTTGCATTACTCTTATCTAATTTATTCGTGGCATTTATTATTATTATTGTTATATCTATTGGAATTCATCTTACACTTTATTTCTTGCGCAAATTTGAACTATTTCCTGGTCTACCAATCCCTATTTTTCTATCAATTTTTACTCTATTATTACTTATTTAACAAAAGAAAATATTCTAGTTGCTATACTAGTATATTGTCTTAAATTTGAAAAAAAATTACAGTGTATATATTGAAACATATGGATGTAGTGCGAGTTATTCCGATTCTGAAATCTGTGCAGGACAATTAACTCAAGCTGGATATTCAATTGTTGACAATCCTAGAGAGTCTGATGTAAATATTATTGTTACTTGCACTGTAAAAACAGCAACCGCGAATCGTATGACTCATCGTATAAAGAAACTCTCTGAAAATAATTCTCCATTAGTTGTTGCTGGATGTATGCCAAAAACACAAGCTAATGAAATCAAAAAGCTTAATCCAAATGCTAGTATGATGGGACCTGATTCTATTGATAAAATTGCTGACATTGTTGATTCTGCTCTTCAGGGAAATACAGTTATAGAAGTAACATCATCAAATAAGCCCAAAATATTATTACCAAAAGTTCGCATTAATCCTGTAATTGATATAGTAGAAATTGGAACTGGTTGTCTTAGTTCTTGTACATTTTGCCAAGTGAAAATTGCAAAAGGCACTCTTGTAAGTTATCCTCCTGATGCTATTGTTGAACAGATTACTGATTCAACTAATACTAGCTGTAATGAAATTTGGTTAACCTCGACAGATAATGGATGTTATGGGATGGACATGATGATGGATCTTTCCGATCTTCTTAAAATGATTGTAAAGATTCCAAATAGTTTCTTTATTCGTGTTGGAATGATGAATCCTATGCACACAAAAAATAAATTTACTAAATTATTTGATGCGTTTGCACACGACAAGATTTATAAATTCTTACACATCCCTGTTCAATCTGGTAATAATCGTATACTGAAATCAATGTTACGAGGCCATTCAATTGAAGATTTCAAGGTTATGTCATCTAATTTTCGTAAAAAATTTCCTCTATCATCACTAGCTACTGATATAATCGTTGGATATCCAACTGAGTCGGACGAAGAATTTCAAGATACAATTGATCTTCTTAAATATACAAAACCTGATGTTGTTAATCTTTCAAAATATGGAGCAAGACCTGGAACAAAAGCTATTGAAATGGAACAAGTTCCTAATGAGATAATTAATGAACGTTCAAAATTATTAACATTGCTAATTAAAGAAATTTCTTTAAAACGAAATCAAAAATGGCTGAATTGGACTGGTCAGTGCCTAGTAAATGAAAAAGGTAAAGTTGAAGGCACAATGATGGGTAGAAATTTTGCTTACAAACCTATTGTCCTAAAAACTTCTGATGTTATTCTAGGCAATATTTATAATGTAAAAATTACAGAAACCCATCGGACTTACTTATCTGCTAAAATTTTTGAATAATAGCCCGGGGCAGATTCGAACTGCCGTCACCGGCTTTCTTCGTATTTCCAAAGGCCGATAATCAAGAGGTAAAAACCTTTGCTTGACCGCTACATTCGATGGATGTATAAATCCTCCACCGGGCTCCGGGCTTGTTATCATTTCCGTATAAGTTGCTGATTAAGTTTTTCTCGCATGAGAATATCAAGTTTTTTTATTATTATATCTACAGGATCTTCCATTCCTGATCTTATTCTTCCTGCTTTTATTCTCATTTGCTTCTTTAGCTTATTATCTCTCAAGAAATTTCTCGACACTCTAATTACTCCGTCTATATCTCTAGGTTTAGTAAGAAGACCTTTGGAGATTAAATATCTCTCAACAAAAAAACTTCCACTAAAGAAAGATATTGAGGGCGTACCTACTAAAGCTGATTCTGCCGTCATTGTACCGCCTAATCCAATAAACAATTTTGCTTCTTGCAATAATTTTACTCCATCGACTAGATCTGTTGGAACTATAACTCGTCCTTTAAATTTTTGTAATACTAAATCTATTTGCTCAGAATATCTACATAGTACTATTATATTGTGATTTCTAAATTCTTCGACAACTCTCTTTATCAGTGCAAATTCTTGTGTATATTCAGAATTTGGCATATATGACGCATGACTCTCTTCTAATCTAAGTACTATTGTAGGTTTATCATGGTCTATGTTTAAAGATGAATTTGAATTATCTTTTAGATCTCTTCTTGAAAGCCATACATAAGGATCAATTGCTTTGTATTGTTGAATTCTATTTCTATCAATTCCAAATTGAGTCCATGCTTTATCAGGAATTATCCATGGACTTAACAAACAATCTGCTAATGGAACCGTTAATCGTGCAACAGCAGTTGCATGAGGAGAGTCATTAACGCATACGTTAATTATACCTAATCCAAAGGCCACTCTAGTTGCTTCAGGCGAGCTAAATGAAACAACTGCGTCTGGCAAATCATCTTTAAAAAGTTCTGTTAGTTGTGTAGTTCTGCTTAAACTCGCACTTAATTTTGATAATCGATTTTTACCGCCATGCGCTCCTATGAATTCTGCCTTAATTTGTCTCTTTCTGATCATTAATTCTACTTCTCTATAACGACGTGATGTTACTATGATTTCATCGCCTCGTTCTTTTAATGCTTTACTTACCGGCTCAAAAAATAGTACCTGTTTAGGTGTTAACATATCTATCCAAATTTTCATATACTAACTATGATTTACATATATTACCTGATATAACTTTTCTTATGAAATTAATGAATTATGCATTCTTTTTATCCTAAGAATTATTTTTTTACTATGAAAGGAATTAGTGTATGTAATGTCTGATAATGAATCTGTATTGATTTACGGTTTAAGTACAGAAGGATATATGATTGCATCTTCTCTAGTGTCCAATTCCATTCCCACAATTATAATTGATGAAAAATTGCATATAGCTACTGAGATAACCAATGATATAATTACTAATTATCCAACTGCTACGGAATTCATTGAGGCGGAATCGTTATTTCGAATTAAACCAGAAAAAGATGTTATTTCTAATACTAGGATTATCTTTTTCACACCTAAAATTCATAATAATGATAATTTAAATCAGACGCTATCAAATTTTTCTGATTTATCTAAGGGAATTGAAAAAGATTCAATTATTTTTTCTTGTGTACCTGTTGGATATGAACGCAATAACGAATTAATTGAAATATTGGAAAGAAATAGTGGTCTAGATTCTCAAAAAGATTTTGTCTATTGTTACGTTCCATTAAAACCAAGAACAACTAGAGCTATCTCTGTTGGTATTTCTAGATTCGATCAGATAAAAATTGCTAACGAACATTTAAAAAACACTAATATTAAATATTCTAAAATATCGGATATTTATTTATCTGAATTAAAACATTTAGAATATATCTCTTCAAAATATTCCGCCATGATATCTAGTTCTGAATCAATGAAATACATTAAGGATTTTATTTCTCGTAAAGATTTAGGAAGTTCATTAGGTGATGTAAAGTATATTGATGATTTATCAGACGAATTATATGATGTCAAATGTTTTTCATCTTCCTTGGACTCAGGTGAACCATTTTTGTATATTATGTCTGGAATTTCAAAAGGGATTGAATCCTATTCTAGATTTTTTATAACTGAATTAAAATCGTTTATGAAAGAAAATCAATTAAAGGCGAGTAGAACTGAGATATATCTTTCTTGGGATCTAGATAAATTCGAAATACGTGGCAATAAGATATTATTTCATAATGCCCTTTTGAATAAAATTGCTGATTTAGTTGGAAATGTAACTGAACTTAATGATTACTTCTCTCAAAATTCAAAGCGTGTTATTTCTTTACCATTGAGTGAAAAAAAACAATTATTAATTATTTGTTCAAATCAAGATCTTCATCAAGTAAATGCTATTAATGCTAAAAAACGAGATGATATATATTTACTTCATGCAAATACCATTTGTGATAGAAAATATTGAATTTATTTGGAAGGTAATTAAATGAAAGTTGCAGTTATTGGAACTGGTTCTTGGGGGAAGCATCATCTCCGAGTCTTTAATGAAATGGGGTGTCTTGCCGCATTCGTTGAAAAAAATCACGAATTAAGAAAGACTTATGAAAACAAATATAATGTTCCCGGATTTCCTGATATTCAATCATTAACTAAGAAAATAGATCTTGATGCAGTTACGGTGTGTACTCCAACTGCTACTCATTATGAAATCGCACAAAATACACTTAGTCATGGAATTGCCACACTTGTTGAAAAGCCTCTGACTTATTCTTCACATCAGGGACAAGAACTTGTTGATATTGCAAAAGACAATCATGCAATTCTTACTGTTGGATTTATTGAACGATTCAATCCTGTAATTATGGGCATTAAAGATAATTTATTAAATAAAAAACTCGGTGATCCATTACTTCTTGAATTTCAACGGGAAAATCGATGGGCAGGAATTACTAAAGATATTGGAGTAATACTCGATTCTTCTGTTCATGATATTGATGCATCACGTTGGTTATTTAACGATGAACCAAATGTTGTATTCGCACGAACAGGTAATGTGATAACTAAACATGATGATTTTGCCACTATTATATTGGGTTTTAAAAACCAGAAAACTGCCATTATTATTGCAAATTGGGTCACTCCTTACAAAGTTAGACGAATATCTGTCACTTGTACTGAAGGAAACATGACCGGGAATTATATCTCCCAAGAGATTCAAATAGATGACGGTAAATCAATTACAATTCCAAAGAAAAAACACGAGGAACCTCTTCAAAATGAATTAACAAGTTTTATTGAGTCTATACAATCAAAACAATCACCATTAGTTACTGGCATTGATGGTGTACGTACTACTCAAATCGCTGAAGCGGCACTATCTTCTGCTAAACGTGGCGTACCTATATATATGGAATTATAATGATTTCTTTGAAACATAAATTGCATATGTTTCTCGCTTGTCCTTTTGATAAACAATCGCCATTATTGCTTATTGTATTGGACGGTTCTTCTTCTGAAATAGTTTCAGGTATACTTCGTTGTAGTAAATGTACTCGATTTTACCCAATTATAGACGGAATTCCTATTCTTCTTCCTGATCACTTAAGAAATCAAGGTCAAGAAACTAATTTCTTAATAAAATGGAAAAATAAATTACCAGATGAAATAATCTATCAAAGTCTCCCTTTTAATATTAAACCTGAAGATTAGATGATATATAATGGAATCAAATAATCAAATTTCAAAAACTGCATTCATTGGTAATAATGTAAAATTAGGAAACCGTATAAAAATTTGGAATCTCTCATACATTGGTAATAATACTATTATTGGAAATGATGTGATTATAGGTTCTCTTTGCCATATAGATTATGATGTTGAAATTAATTCTAATACAAAAATTGAGGGTTTAGTTTACATTGCTCCTAAATGCATTATTGGAAAAAACGTATTTATTGGTCCTTCTGCAACTTTAACAAATGACCCTTATCCGCCCAGTAAAAAACTTGATGGCGTTTATGTTGAAGACAATGCTGTGATTGGCGCAAGATCAGTAATAAAATCTGGTGTTACAATAGGAAAAAACAGTGTCGTTGGAATGGGTTCTTTAATAATTAAGGATGTTCCAGCAGATACCGTTGCGTTTGGTTCTCCTGCTAAAGTTGTTTACTCCCGTGAAGATTACGATAATAAAATGAAAAACTGGGTAAGAACTTCTAAATAGTAGTAATAATTATTGTAAAATATGGTTAATATTGGAGATTCTGTACCAAATTTTCAACTTCCTGATGCAGATAACAACTCTGTTGATATATTTACGTATAAAGGAAAAAAAATTGTTCTAGTTTTTTATCCAGCTGCATTTACCGGAGTTTGCCAAACTGAATTATGTAATTTTCGTGATAATTTAAGTAAATTTTCTAATGTCAATTCAATAGTGATTGGTATAAGTGTCGATTATCCATTTAGTGTCAAAGAATTTCAAGAAAAAAACAATATTCCTTTCCTACTTTTATGCGATTATAACAAAACTGTTATCAAACAATTTGGAATTGAATATCAGAATTTTCTAGACTTGGATGGATATACTGTTGCAACAAGATCAGTTTTTATTATTGACGAAGAAGGAGTTGTTCGATATAAATGGCTTGCAGATAATCCTGGTCAAGAACCTAATTATCAAGAAATACAGAATTCTATATTGAGCATTGGTTTATAATTTTGAATTAAATATAAACTATTGATTCTTTAGTTTATTATCCAAATAAAATTTTGTAATTCCATTAACTGTGTAAATCCAAATCATGCATAAAATAAATACTATACTCACTTTTAATATTCCAGTAATTATATTTCCTAGTCTGAATTGAAATAAATTGTTAATTGGTATTACTATTGTAAATATAACTCCAAAAATTACTAGAACTAATACAAATGAAATAAAAACTAAACCTAATAATGGAAATATATTCTTCATATTGATACCCTCATATTAATAGAGAAACTATTATTGCTAAAAATGATGAAAATATGACTAATATCATTATGTCGTTTATTATGGTCTTCTCACTTGATGGATTTCCAGCTACTATTAATCTTACCAAAGTAATTGGGGCTCTAGGATCTTTTTCTGCTGTTATGATTCCATTCGGCAAAACAATTGTAGGTCTTATTTTTAGCAGTTTATGTTCTGTGAATCTCTTTACACTAGCTAAGAAAAAGAATGAATTTAAAATTGCAGGCAATAAGGCAATAACGCCTATTATTTCAACTCCTCCAATGATTGCTATTGCTCCATACATTGCTCCAATTGAAAGAGTACCTGAATCTCCAGGAAATATTTTTGAAGGATATTTATGATAATATAAAAAAATTGTTAATGTCAATATTAGTGGTATTGTTGCAAGGACCATTATCCAATCTCCCTTAAGTAACAAAGCAAAAACTAATGGAATTGCTGCAATAAGTGTGAATCCTGATGAAACCCCGTTAAGTACATCAATTGTATTAATCGTATTGGCTGTAATTGGTATTGCAATTAGAATTAATAATGGATAAATTATTGTCATACGTACAGTTCCAAATAGTGGAAATACCAAATTTGGATTATACGCATCTAGAAATATAATTGGAATAGGAGATAATAATAATAAAATTGGTTTCCAATATCCTTTTAAATTTTTTAAATCATCAATTAATCCTATAGTTCCCGCTATTACCGTAGTTAAAATAATAGCTATTATCTTTGATTCATTTGTAAAATAATATAGAACAATTTCTGCAATTACAATTGTTATAATAATAGAGGGTCCCCCTGGATAAGCCACAAAACTTTTTTTGGATTTATGAAAATCTAATACTGTGCTTTTAAATTTCCAAAGTATTGAAATCAAAAACTTAGTACAAATAAATATGCTTATACAAGTTATTACACTTATAATTAATCCGATATTGAAATAAGAATTTATAATCATTTTTAATAACTAATGATAATTTTTCCTTAATAAAGGTCGAAATTCTATGGCTTTTTACTTTTTTTTACAAATAATATTCAAAACAATAATTTCCCATTTTCGAAGGAAATCTTTAAAATACACTTTAAAATATAATAATTATATGAAAATTTCTGAACTAACTGATGGGGCGCGTAATGTTGACCTTGAGGCTGAAGTAAGCGAAAAAGGAGAGACTCGTACTGTAAATACACGTTTTGGTAATGAAGCGAATGTAGCAGATGTTAAAATTAAAGATGATAGTGGTGAAATTACTCTATCATTATGGAATGAAGACATCAATAAGGTTGATGTAGGAACAAAAATCAAAATTGGGAATGGTTATACTAACAGTTTCCGTGGAGAAACGAAACTAAATGTTGGCCGTTATGGAACATTAGATGTTGTTACTGAATAAACTGCACTAAATTCCACCCACAATAACGATTATAAATATAATTAGTATCGGCACGCTATATAGGGCATATATTTTCTTTTCACTAAAACAAAACGTTAATGTTACTAATATTATACGAATTATTGGTATTAAGAATAAAAACCATAATCCTATTGTAAAAATGATTGGTATATTGATAATATTTTGAAATAAAGGATGACAACTATTGCAACTTTCTTTTATTAAGTTAAAATATTGAAAATCAAATCTAATATAGTTTAATTCATAGATTGCACTGACGCTCCATGAAATTACAAAAATTATAGCAAGACTTAATCCGACTTTTATAACATTGAGAATTGCATTTTCTAGTTTTCTCATATTGTAGTCTTCTGACATTTTAAATCAAATTAATTTTAATTGTAATCCATTTAATAACATACGTATTGCGATATATATTAAAACACCAATAAATATTTTTAATAATAAATCTTTCTTTATGTATTGATTTATTCTTGGTCCTATTTGAGCACCAATAAACATACCAATAATTGTTGGTGCTGCTAAAACTGGATCAAAGAACCCATACTTTAAAAAAACTAATGCGCCAATGAACGATGTCATTCCAATTATAAAACTACTTGTTGCAATTGAAACTTTTAAAGGAACTCCCATTATTTTATTCATTATTGGTACAAATATTGCACCTCCACCTATTCCTAATAGCCCAGAGAATATACCACCAAAGAAACTAAATGATATCCCTTTTTTTATATTTTTTATTGAATATTCTATTGTTTTGTTTTGAGAAATTTCAAAATATTTTCCATTTAACTCAGTTTTTGAGACGCTTTTATTATTATAATGTTCTACTCGGTTCTTTTTCTTATTCATGCTGTAAGCCGTATAAAATAAAGCAATTGAAAAAATTATACTTATCAAATTTTTGTCTATAGCAAGTGATATTGAGGCGCCTATTATTGTCCCCACAATAGCTCCTGATTCTAACATAGAAGCCAATCTGATGTTTGTCATTCTATTTTTTATATATATTAGTGATGAACTGTTCGAAGTTACTAGAACTCCTAAAAAACTTGTTGCTATGGCTAGATGTATTGGAATATCAAATAACAAATTTAGTCCAGGGACAATTATGAATCCTCCACCAAGACCTAGTAATGAACCAATTAATCCAGCAAAACTAGATAATATTAAGACTGATAAAAAATATACAGTTTCCAATACCAAATAAAGTAATTCGTGATTTATAATCTTGCTTTTATTTTGATGCTTCCATACATTATAATTATAAGTAACGTTACATGGGTTATAATTATGCCAATTAAGAAAAAAACTAGTAGAACTAAATCGAATCGTAGAACTAAATCGAATAAATCTTCTTCTTTGGTCATATTGAATAAATATTCTAAATCATTCATATTCATTTTCGTTGCATTTCTTTTTGGCTCTCTTTTGAGTTATTCTTATATCACCCCACAACTTAGTGAGCTTCGTGCACATGAGGAAGTATTAAATTCTGAAATTGATTTTCTGAATTCTCGTGTCGAAGATCTTGAATTAACTGAACGTAATCTTAATCTAGAATTTACTGATGCAAAAACAAATATAGCTATTTTAAATCAAAACTTGATGCAGTCTGAACAAGAAAATATTCAGTTTAATTCACAAATTAATCGACTGAATACAGATGTATCTAATCTACAAGATAATTTTGAATCACAAAAATTAGAACTCGATACTATATTGCGTGAAAAAGATCTTTCTGATGCCGAAGTTACTAGAATCAATGACAAACTTGTTTCTATCAAGTCGGTTATTTTAAGATTTGACAATGACAAATTGCTTTTAGTTGAGATCAGAAAAGAAGTTCCACAAACAAGAAATGAAGCTCAACAACATTGGAACAATGTTAAAACCATTGCCCTTCAAACTGATTCATCACTTGGCCCAGCAATTGATAAAGTCATTACAAAAATTGATCCATATTATGATTGGATTGATAGATTGGAGAATGTTACAAACGATGAAGAATATATTAATTGGATTATTGAAGGTCAATTATCTGGTGCATATACTTATAATGAAGAAATAGTTCAATTCAGAAATGATGCTCTTTTAGCTGTCATTATTCGAATGGATGCAGCTTTAAGTCTTATTGCCTAAATAGATATTTTTTTTACCACCATTTGATTTTTATGAAAAATGATATAAATGCCATTATTACATGTATTTCTTATGCCTAGAAAATATTTCGGCTATATTTTAGCGTTTCTTCTACTTCTTTCATTATTTGCTCCTGTAATTAATTCTGTATTAGCTGGACCTGAAGATATTCTATGGAGTAAGGCCCGACCTTTTAGAGCAATATCGCCTCTAATTCCTGAAAGTGGAATACTGTTTCATGCACCTATTGCTAAAACACTGTCAGGATCCGCAGAAAGAGTTGTAACTGGACAAGATTATCGATTTGATAATGCAAAGAAACAGGCAATTGAAGATTGGAAAAATAATCCTGGCGATGTAATAATGCAAGCAGCCGGTGGTGTCGCTTTAGTACCTTATCGTGATCCTTCTCAGAAATTCAGTAGAAATATACTTATTACTAGAGATTATGGTAATGTTCCAGTACAAACTGAACCCGCAATGGCAGTTAATCCTAATGATCCAGACCACATTGTAGTAGGCACTATTGATTATAATTTTGCTAATGTTGTTTCATATGTTAGTATTGACGGAGGCCAAAGTTGGCAAGGTGCATTTCAGTCAAAATATTTATCTGGGGACTTGGGCGCTGCTGGCGATCCGATTCTTACCTTCGATAGAAAAGGTAATGTCTATATGGGTTGTATTTCAATTGGCAGTGAAGATTTTAACCTTGGTGGTGTTCCATTTCAAGAAGTTGTTTCTAGCATTTCAATTACAAGATCTTCTGATGGTGGGGAAACTTGGCAACAACCAATTTCAAGTGCTCGTAGTTCAATAACTTTAAATGTTCAACAAACAGAGGCCGGTGGAAACCTTAATATTACAAGTAGTGGCGGGACATTAAAATTTGGATTTTTAGATAAACCTTGGATTGCATCAGGTCCAAATCCTGAAAACCTTGATGAAGATATTATTTACGTCGTTTACACTCATTTTGTAACACGTTATGATTTTTCCTTTGCTTTGGGAGGCGCATTTCTTTATTTTAGAAATCCTGTTTTAGAAACAACTATAGAATTAGTAAAATCAGATGACTATGGTCAAACTTGGTCTGATCCAATAGCTGTTAGTCCTACCGTATTCTCTACTTATTCTGCTGGTGGTGGCGAGGGTCAATTTGAGAACGAACAGGATCGAGTTGTACAATTTCCTCATGTTTTTACAGGTCTAGATGGTACTGCCTACATTGGTTATCTTGATTCTACTGACGACGGACCATTTGAAGGAATAGCTGAGATTCATATTGCCCGCTCTGATGATGGTGGTGATTCTATTTCAACAAATAATCGTGTATCCACGTTCAATGAACCATTTTATAGATCTAGAAATGCTCCTTTTCGATCTTGGGCAACTGCATTTCCTCGTGGTGATGTTTCTGATATTGACGGTTCAATTAGTTTAACTTTTGGAGGCAGACCTTCAGATAAACCCACTGATGATGGGGATGTCTTTTTCACTCGTTCAACTGACAGAGGTGAATCTTGGTCACTACCTAAAACAATTAATGATGACACAGGTAATTCTTTTCAATTCTTTCCTACACTTGATATAGATAAAAATGGAATTATTCATGCATTCTTTGGTGATTTCCGTGATAGCCCCAGTGAAATAAAATATCATATGTATTATACTCGTTCTGAAGATAATGGAAACACTTGGTTACCTAATTCTAGAATTACTGATTTTCCTACAAACCCTAACCGTGCTTTTCCCAGTGGAGCATTCATTGGCGATTATAATGAAATTAAAGCAACAGGTGATGAGGTATACATGGTTTGGACGGATGGTCGTTTAGGAGAATTTGGAGGATTCAATCAAAAGATTGCGTTTGCACGAACCAGTCCCATGCCCACTCCGTCAATTTTTCTTAGTCCGCCTAATGGACCTGGTGGAAGAGATGTTCAAATATCTGGATTTGATTTCCAACCAGATCAACAAATATACATTACAGTGAGCGGTGTCATAGTATCTACAACTCGAACCGATGAAAATGGATTATTCAATACACGTATTTTTATTCCAATAGCTGGTCAAGGTGCGCATTCTGTAACTGCAATAGAAGCCAGCGGTAATGTTGCAACTGCTTCATTTTATATGGATTTTGGATTTGACAATTTAGCATCCTTATCTGATTTACTCAAAACAAGTTCTAGTTCAATTATTGACTCACTTCAGAATTTCACAAATTCATTTAGTATGAATGTAGTTCCATCTTCACCACAAGTTTCTGAAGATTTATCTTCACTTCAGGGGTTGCCCGATCAAATACAACGACTTCAGGATGACATTAATTCTATTTCCACTAAAACAGAAAACTTCCAGACTGTTCTTTATACAATAGTTGCTAGTTTAATAGCAGTTCTAGTTCTTGCATTTATTTCTCTAAATAAGACAAAAACACTAACTTCAAAAAAAATTCGTCGACTTTTTAAAAATTGAGACGGACTGATGATATTTGTTTAAACTAAAACAAAATATTTTCCTTTTAGTTATAATCTTTTCTTTACTTACATCAGCTATAATAGGAACTGTTGCGAGTCAAAATAATTATGTAGCTCCTCATAACAAACAAGGTCCTGCAGTTGACATACTCAGATTTCGAGCTTTTCATGTAGATATAGCACCTCAAGAAATTATTGCTAATCAGATGGATATGTATTATTTTGGATTAAAAGTAGCAGCTGCTAGAGAAATTCGAAATCAAGAAGGAATAACTGTTTATGAAGCTCCTACTTCTACTATATCTTTACTGTTAAACCCTGCCCCTGGTCCAGAAGATCAATTAAATCCTTTTTCTATTAAAGCAGTGAGACAGGCAGTCCAACTAATCATTAATCGAGATTTTGTTGTGCAAGAAATTTACCTAGGAATGGCAGTTCCTATGCTTGCACATGTTAGTTCTTTCGATCATGATTATCTTACTTTATATGATATGATTCATGAATCTTCAATACGATATGATCCTGATTATGCGAAACAAATAATTGCAGAAGAAATGATAAATGCTGGAGCAGAATTAGTTGAAGGCAAATGGCATTATAATGGAAAACCAATGAGACTCGATTTTATTATACGTGTTGAAGATGAACGAAGAGATGTTGGAGATTTAATTAGATCTGAAATGGAAAATTTAGGCTTTACAGTACAACCTATTTATCAACAATTTGGCCCTGCAATATATACAGTTTATAGTAATGATCCTAATTTAGTTGGAACTGGAGGTTCTTGGCATATGTATACTGAAGGTTGGGGTAAAAGTTCTGCAGATAGATATGATTCTAGTACACTTAATCAAATGTGTGCTCCTTGGTTAGGTACTATGCCCGGATGGCAAGAACTTGGATTCTGGCAATATGAAAATAATCAACTAGATGACCTTGGACAACGTATTTTTAGTGGAAATTTCCAATCTGAAGAAGAACGAAATTCAATCTATATTGAAGCTTCAAAGATTTGTTTAGATGAATCAGTAAGAATATGGATTGCTAATATAATAACAAATCTTCCAGCTCAAGACACTGTTACAGGAATAAGTTCTGATATAATATCTGGACCAAAAAGTTTATGGTCACAAAGAGATGCTTACATTCCTGGAAAAACTGATCCTGATACTGGAAAAACCTTACTTACTATTGGTAATGTTTGGGTCTGGACCGCAAGGACTACTTGGAATCCTGTTGGTGGATTTGGTGATGTATATAGTACAGATATTTGGAGAAATATGTATGATCCTCCAATAACTAGACATCCGTTTAATGGATTGCCTATACCGTACAGAGCTAATTATGTTGTTGATACTGCAGGGCCTAACAATGCTTTGGATGTTCCTCCAGATGCATTTATTTGGGATGCTGAATCTAGGTCTTGGATTACTGTGTCATCTAGTACAAGTGCATCAAGTAAGGTAACATTTGATTATTCAAAATATTTCAATTCCAAATGGCATCATGGACAAACGATTGATATGGCAGATGCAATATATTCTATCTATCAGACATTTGATTTAACTTACAATGAAGAAAAATCCTCTATGGAATTTGCTATAGCAACTGTGAGTAAACCCTATCTGGATACTTTCAAAGGATTTAGAATTGTTGATGAGAATACACTTGAAGTATATGTAGACTTTTGGCACTTTTCTCCAGATTACATCGCCGATTATGCAAGTATTACCAGCCTTACCATGCCTTGGGAAATACTATATGCAATGGACACTCTCGTATTTGATCAAAGAAAAGCTGCTTATAGTGATACTGCTGCACAACGTTTCAGTGTTCCATGGCTAAGTTTAGTAATGGATAGAGATTCAAGACTTGTTCTTCGTGTGATAAAAGACTTCGATTCAAAGCAGATATTTCCAGATAATATTTTTTCTATAGACGGAAAACAATTTACTACCATGAATGATGCATCTAATCGTTATCAAGCTTCTATATCTTGGTTTGATGAAACTGGTATGTTGGTTATTTCTAATGGACCATTTATGTTAAAGATTTATGATCCTCCAGCTCAGTATGCTGAATTAATTGCTTTCCGTGATAGTACTTATCCATTTAAACCCGGTCAATTTTATTTTGGTACTGCAGAATTAGTTGATATAATTGATATTAATCAAAATTTCATTGATCTTAGTTCATCTAATCAACTTATTGTTGAATTAACTGGCGCGGGAAATTTAGGTTTGCGTTATATTCTGATGAATGAAATAACAGGACAAATAATTTCAAAAGGTGATGCAATACCTGATGATGATAATAATTTCCTTATAAATTTCGATGAATCATTGGTTTCTCAACTTGAACCAGGATTCTATAAACTCTATTTAGCTGGATACAGTGATAGTATTTCTTCTCTTAATGAAAGAATTATTGTTCTAGAGGCTATGTCTGAAGCTCGATCTCAACAACAAGTAGATATCAAAGAAGAACAAGCAGAAAAAGAATTACAAGTCGAAATTATTCAATCCGATTCAGTTCGTGAACTCGAATCTGATGGTTCTGATTCTTCAAATAGAAATATTATACCTATTGTTGTGGCTCTTTTAATTATTGTAGTTGGTGGTTTTATAATTAATCAACGCTCTACTCAAACTACACCAACTAGACACAAAAAGGCAAAAACTCGTTCTGGTTCTACTCGGAGCATTAAAAAAACCACTTCTAAAAAAACCACTTCTAAAAAAACCACTTCTAAAAAAACCACTTCTAAGTAAAATGCTTCTAAAAGAAAGATAAATAAAAGGTAATTATCACCATTTTTTTAGGGAATATGTCCCTTTTTCGAATTCTGTTAATACGTGGCCTCTCACTACTTGCTGTGCTGATTACTGTTCTTGTTCTTTCAGTAGTTGTTTTAGGCGCTACAGGTTTTTCCGACCGTTTATTAACAGCTACGGTCAGTGAGGAACTGCGTGGCCTCCGACAATCTTTATCCCAAAATATACGTGATCCAGTTGAACTTGAACGAGTAATTTCAGAACGAAGAGAACAACTCATTGAATTTCATGGTTTAGATCAACCTTGGTATTATAGACTGCCAAATATGATTTTTCGTATTCTTCGATTAGATTTAGGTGAAGCAAGAACATTGCGTAGTTTCACTGGAAGTAATAATGTTGGTGATATAGTTCTAGAAAGATTACCTAATACTATAATGTTGGTTACGTCTGCTATGTTTATTACATCAATAATTGGTCTTTATGTCGGTGTCAAAATTGCAACCCAAGTTGGTTCCAAATTAGAGCGCACTATTTCATACTTTTCTGCAATTTCTTATGCATTACCAGCTTGGTGGTTAGGAATACTTCTGGTGATTGTATTTGCTTTTAAGTTTCGAATATTTCCATCTTCAGGCATGTTTAGCGTTCCTCCACCTACTGAACCAATATATAGATTTCTGGATATGTTATGGCATGCAACTCTTCCTGTGTTTACATTGGTTATAGTTTCTCTTGGTTCTTGGACATATTCGGTTCGGACAATGGTTCTTAATATTTCGCAAGAAGATTTTGTTAATGTAGCACGTGCTAAAGGTGTGCCAGAAAATATTGTAATGCGAAGACATATTGTTCGTGCGGCTGCACCTCCTATAGTTACTAGTCTTATTTTTGGTCTAACCGGTTCGTTAGGTGGTGCTATATTGACTGAAACCGTATTTGGTTGGCCTGGAATGGGGCGTTTATATTATGAAGCTGTATTGGCAGCTGACGAATCAGTAATTGTTGCATTGACATTTATGTTTACATTATTATATGTAATCGCACGTTTCATATTAGAAATATTATATATTGTCTTGGACCCTAGGGTGAGATATGACTGAATAAAAAATCTAAAGATAACATTAATGAATTTTTTAGTAGTACTTCGGGTAAACTTGGTAGTGCTTTATTGATTATTTTCTTTATTATATCCTTTTTTGTGATCTTGACATATCCCTTAAACTTTGGAACGACTATTTGGAGCAACCCTTCGTATTGGTCTGATTATCCAAAGTCAGCACCACCGACTTGGATAACATTTCTTGGTTCGAATGGTGTTCAACATCAAGTTATTGATATTTCAGAACCTGATGAAATAACAAATCGAGGAAGTCTACAACAAATAACATATCGATACACAACCAATTATGATAATGATGATTTTCCTACTTTTCTATCTTTATCACTTTACAATATTCAATATCATGCTGTTCCGCCTAGTGTAGAATTATCTATACTTCGCCCAGATAATAAAGAACTTTTACTCTATCGAAGTATAGTCTCTCCACCTCGGCCTAATGAAATTGCACCTTTTATTCGATATTCTGATTCTCCATTTCGTATTAATTTAAGTGGCGATAATTCTGTTTCATCCAATTTGGTACTTGCTTTGAATAAAGATTTAGATGAAAAATTATTAGTTCAGGATATTATAGGTTCTAATGAGAAAATTATTTTTGGGACTTTTGAACAAAATTCTATTAATACTCAAAAAGCCCTTTCTGGAGAATATACAATAATTGTCAAATTTTTAATTCACGATAAAAGTGATTCTATTTCAAAAATTCGTTTTGTGATAGGCGGCTCAACATATGGATTTATAGGCACTGATTCATTAGGAAGGGATCTTTCTTTAGGGTTGTTATTTGGCTTTCCTGTAGCTTTACTGATTGGTCTTACTACTTCTACCGTTACAACATTTATTGGAACTCTTATGGGTATTATTAGCGGATATAGAGGTGGAAAAACTGATATTGTTATTCAACGTGTATGTGACATATTTTCTAATATTCCTCTATTGCCTATTCTGATCTTTCTTATTTTTATTATTGGCCCTAAACTTTGGCTGGTCATGGTGATCTTGGTTGCATTTGGATGGCCTGGTCTGACTATAATTGTACGTTCTATGGTGCTGCAAATCCGTTCTAGTCAATCAATTGAAGCTGCTGAATCTCTGGGAGCATCTCAATGGAGGATTATGCTCAGGCATGTATTTCCTCAACTTGCACCGTTCATTTTTGCTCAGCTTATTTTCTTTACTCCTGCTGCAATTCTAGCTGAAGCTTCATTGAGTTTCTTAGGATTGGGGGATCCATCAATTCCAACATGGGGTCAAATTTTAGAAAATGGATTCCGTACTGGAGGCGTTTATGTTGGTTTCTGGTGGTTAATATTGCCTCCAGGAATTCTAATTGTAATAACTGCTATGATATTCGTGCTTATTGCATTAGCTTTGGAACCTATAGTTAACCCAAAAATCAAGAAAATATAGTATTGTGATTTCTATCGAATTATAAATATTACTTTAACATGAACCACTGTATCTAGATATGTCGACTAAATTAAAATCATCTCGAAGTACTTACACTATAGTTGTTGATAACCTTAGATTGAAATATAGAGTAACAAATGGGTCTGTTAATGCAATAAATGGAATTTCTTTCAAAATTAAACCTGGTGAAGTATTAGGAATAGTTGGAGAATCAGGATGTGGAAAAACAAGTATTGCTTTATCTTTAATTAAATTACTCCCTAAGAATGTTAGTCGATTTAGTGGACAAATTTCATTACAGGGTAAACCAGTTAAAAAAATTTCTGAAAAACTTTTTCGAAAGCAAATAAGATGGAAAAAAATTTCTATGGTATTTCAAGGCGCTATGAATTCTCTTAATCCAGTAATTAGAGTTGGAAATCAAATTATTGAACCACTAATTCTAAATAAACACGATAAAAATCTCGCCAAAGAAAAAGCAATAGAACTCTTAAAACTAGTTGATCTCAGTGAAGATACATATTCTAAATATCCTCATGAATTGAGTGGTGGTATGAAACAACGAATTATAATTGCAATGTCTTTAATCTACGATCCTGACTTAATTATATTGGATGAACCTACTTCTGCTTTGGATGTTAGTGTTCAAGCACAAATTATGAATTTATTAAAAAATCTTAAGAAAAGACAAATTTCTATGATATTTATTACTCATGATATTGCGCTAGCCAGTGATTTATGTGATAATATTGCTGTCATGAAAGACGGTATTTTTGTAGAACACAATAGTATCGATAAAGTATTGACCAAACCACAACACCATTTTACAAAAAAATTACTATCTAGTGTTCCAAGATTAAAAACTAAATCAAAATATTTGACTCGGCGTAAATCTTTTGATACAATATTAAAACTTGAAAAAATTTTTGTTGATTTCCCTGTTCGAAAAGGCTTACTTAAGACAGAACAGTTTAGGGCAGTGTCTGATGTTTCTTTAGATATCAAAAAAGGAGAAACGTTTGCTTTAGTTGGAGAATCTGGAAGCGGTAAAACTACTATTGGTAGAGTTGCACTTCGACTTATTTCACCTACTTCTGGCACAGTTAAATTTCAGAATAAATTAATTTCAAATAATTATAGTGAACTCTTTGATTTTAGGAAAAATATACAAGCAATTTTTCAAGATCCATATTCTTCTATAAGTTCTTTTATGAACATCTATCAAATTATTGAAGAACCTCTTATCATTCATAAAATTGGAGAAGATACTGATCGATTAGAAATTATTACTAAAGCTCTGACGGATGTGAATTTAACACCTGTAGACGACTTTCTCTATAAATATCCACATATGTTGTCTGGAGGTCAAAGACAGCGAGTAGGAATCGCCCGCTCCTTGGTACTTGATCCTAAATTCATTGTAGCTGATGAACCTGTGTCTATGATAGATGCATCTAGCAGATTGGATATATTGAATCTTCTCCATAATTTACAAAAAACTAAAGGAATTAGTTTTCTTTATATCACGCATGATATTGCTACAGCAAGACAATTTTCAGACAAAATTGCAGTTATGTTCTTTGGACGAATTGTTGAAATGGGGACTTCTACTAACATTGTAATCAATCCTCTTCATCCTTACACCAGATCTCTGATAGAAGCAGTTCCAGAACCTAACCCTGAAAATCGGTTTCGTATGAGGAAAGTGTTATCTCGGGAAATTTTCCATCCTAATTGTACAATTTTTGATTCAAAATCAAATAAAGTTATTGATCTTCATATAGAACAAAAAAAACATAAATGTAAAAAACAATATCCAAGATTTCAGGAAATCAAAAAAAATCATTATGTAGCATGTTTGTTGTGACACTAGTTATAAATAATAGAAATTAGATAACTAGAGATAATATGAAAATTCTTCAGATATCTTTTATTTTACTTTTATGTTTCTCTCTTCTTAACTTATCTGAACCTGCTTATGCCCAAGTATCTACAGTACAAAGAGATATTGCTACTTATCAAGCTGATTGGTATGGAATTGAATTCACTCAACCAGCTAATTGGACATTATTTTTATCTCATTATTATCCTGTAGACGATATGGCTATTTTGTTATATGATCAAAATCTATCCGATGTTTATAATCCTGAGGAAGAATTTAATGCTGTTGCAGGAGGCCGTAATTTCTTTTTTTCAAATTCACTTCTATTGGATTATATGAATGTACCTCCAGGTCATTATACACTTGCAGTTGTAGCTTTCGACATTGTTACTGATGATACAACACTATATACTCTAGAATCAAATTCCAATCTAGATTTTATTGGTACTACTTATTTTGTGGATATTTCTGCCGAAGGATTAAACTCTGTTTATTCTGCTAATGTAACTTGGGATTTTCTTGGTAAAACCCATACTGAAGAAGTAATAGATAGTTGGTTCATGTGGGTAGATGAAAGTAGTACATTGACTTTGGACAAAACTATTATGGTTGATTCAGTTGAAAGACTTCATTCTGGTGAAGATGTAAGATTTACCATAGTTCAAGCAGAAGAACTTGAAATATATTATTTCCATCAGTATCTCTCTACTATTAGAACGTCAGGAATCGAGAATAATATTCCCTTAGAGTTGTCATTTACCTCTGCTGGTGAAATCCATACTGCTTCATTTATTAATTTATGGAGTGACTGGGTAGATGAAAGTCGATCTGTAGCACTTCCAAGGATTATCGACGTTTCTAGTAATGAACGTTTTATTACTACCAATGACGTAATAATTCAAACTAACCAACCTGTAGATACTTTAATAGAATATCACCATCAGTGGTTAGTTTCTATCACACATAACGTAGATAGGTCTATACCCGTTACATACCATTATTTTGGAGATGAAATCCATAAATTAATCGATAATAATCTAAACCTATGGCTTGATGATAATTCTGATTTCATAGTCTCGCCAATAATTCAATCAACAGAAGATGATCAACGATTTGTTACCAACACAAATTCCTGGTCTGTTAATTCTAATCCAATAATTATCGAATATTCTCATCAAGTTAAACCTACAGTAATTATAAGAGGTTTATTAGATAATTATCCGACCACTATTAAATATCAAATCCAGGGAATACAAAAAATAGCTTCTTCTTCTTCAGCTTGGTCAGAATGGGTTGATTATGGCAGTTCTTTACAAATTGAAAATGAAGTTTATGGTAAACCAGGAGAAAAATGGTTGACATATGATTCTACTGCTGAAATACTTTATTCTCCACTAGCAGTTAGTGTAACTTATTCAAGATTAATGACTATATCTATCGCATTCACTGATGCAGAAGGAAAAATATTATTACCTGATAAACCTTCATTAATAGAAATTGTTGATGTAACTGGGAACTTAATTACTCTGAATTCATTTTCTGATATTTGGGTACCTGATGGAATAATTAGATTGAATAATGTAAAATATCAAGGTTCTGATTATTTGCCAGTCGACGCTTTAAATTTTGTACCAGAACCTGGTAAAACATGGACTATTCCTCTTGATTTATATAATCTCTCCTTTGAGGTAGTTGATTCTATAGGATATCCTATTGAAAATGCAACTGTAATTCTTACTATGTCTAATAATCTAAAAATATCTCAATTAACTGATTTACATGGAACAGTGACATTTGAACTAATTCCTCTGGGCACTTATACTGCTAGAGTTAGTCATATGAATTTTTCTGATGAAATTAATGGTTATGTAGATAATGATTCAGGGAATGTTGTGTCTCTGATAGTTTTATTATCTACAAAAGTAGTTTTAGCATCGATAGTTATTTTCCTTGTTACATTAATGTTATTCATATCATACACGAAAACAGGAAAGACAATTCAACAGACTCTGAAAAACACTGTACAAGACTCGTCTAAAAAAAAGTAATAATTTAATCTCTTCTTAAAGCAGCCATTGGTGTCATTTTTGATGCTCTCCAAGCAGGATATACTCCTGCGAGTATGCTCAAAGTAACTGCTATAAGCCATACTCTTATTAACTGTTCTCTGAGGAAAATAGGAACTAGATCTCCAAATTGAGCTCCAAAACCATACTGAGTTAATCCCCATCCCATGCCAAACCCTGCCAAAAGACCAAGTGATGCTCCAATTATTCCTATTATTACTGCTTCAAAGAGAATTAAAAGTATAATATTTGTATTTGTTGCTCCTAATGCCTTGAGTGTTCCTAGTTCTTTCGTTCTTTCAGTTACTGACGTATATAATGTTGTAACGATTCCTACTCCTCCTACAAGCAGAGATATGAATCCTATACTACTAAGGAAAATATTGAAACTTCCTACAAAACCCTGTATCGTCTCTTGTATTTGTGCAGGTGTTGTGATTCCTATTCCTTCTCCATATGTCTCTCGTATTCCTTCAATTACACTATCATTTCCAATTTCTTTATCTACAACCACAAAAATTTGGTCATATATATTCTTCTTATCTAGATAACTATTTGCTGACATTAATGGTATTGATACTGATAGATCATAAAATACCGTTCCTGTTTCATCGATTATTCCACGTACGACAAAACATTTTTTGTCCATTACAACTTTCTCAATTCCACCAACTACTTCTTGTTTTGCGGATTTTGCACAAACTAAATCTCCAACTCTAGCAAATGGTTCTGAATCTATTCCGCCTGGATAAGCAACTGTGAATCCCAGTAATATTCCAGTAGGATCATTTGGATCTGTAAAATCTCCTTCAATAAACGTTAATCCTGGAAGTACAAAATGTAACTTTTGTGGATCTATTCCAATTATAGATGTTGTTTGAGATTTTCCCGCATATTCTATTCGTAAACCTTCTCTAAAGCTTGGTATGACTTCGATTACTCCGTCTATTTTCCTCACACTTTTCAATGTTTGTATATTTAATTCAACTGGTGGAGCGGGATCTGGTTCATCTGGATCTCCACCAGGTCCACTTATTATAGGAGATCGCGTTAATGTAATTACATCTGGCGCTAAAGCCTCGAATTCTTTTTGAATATTATAATTAAAACCTTCACCTAAACCATTTAATCCTGTAAGTAACATTGCACCCAACAGGACCATTAAAATTGTAAGTCCTGATCTCAATTTTCTTTCTTTAATTGCTCTAGTTGAATATCCCATTATATCGAATATTTTCAATGTCTAGAATTTACTGATGATATTCTCTTGGATAAATGTTCTGTATTCAACGTTATCTCTATGAATTATAAAAAATTCCAAATAAATGCGGGAGGTGGGATTTGAACCCACGAACTCCTAAGAGATAGGAGCCTAAATCCTACGCCGTTGACCGGGCTGGGCGACCCCCGCATAAAATTTCATGTCAAAACTCGTATTAAATATAATGGATATGCCGTTGTTTGTAAAATATTACGGTTCTATTGTTGGATTCCAAGTTGTTATAAATTCTTGTTCGAATTTATCTAATAATTCCATGTCCTTATTTTCTATTTTAAAATTAAACACATTGAAATTCTCTTCGATTCGACTTTTATTAGATGATTTTGGTATTGCTATATTTCCTTTTTGTATGCTCCATCTAATTAAAATTTGAGCTGATGTCCTTTTATATCGTTCTGCTATTTTTTTTAATTTTTTATCACTTATCTTTCTTCCATGAGTCAGTGGGCTGTAAGCTGTCGTGGATATTCCATTTGCTTTACAGAAATTAACTAATTCAGTTCTCTGGAGAAATGGCGATAGTTCTATTTGGTTTATACAAGGACCAATTTCTGCCCATGATAATATTTCTTTAATATGATGCACTCCAAAATTTGAAACTCCTATTGATTTGACATATTTGTTTTTTAATAGATATTGCATTGCCTCCCATGTTTCTTTTCGTAATTTTGGTTTATGAGGAGAGTGTACTAAAAATAAATCGATTCTATTTAATTTAGATAAACTTCTTTTACAAGCTTCTATTGTTTTTTCATATCCAAAATTACTTTCCCATAACTTTGTAGTAATAAAAATATCCTCTCTTTCTTTTACTGCTTTTCCTACTTGTTCTTCATTTTTATAAATTTGTGCCGTGTCTATATGTTTGTATCCTGTATTAATTGCTGATCTTACTACGTTTTCTGTCTTGTTTTTAGGTATACCCCATACACCAAGTCCAATTATTGGTATTTCTATCTCATATTTCTCGTTTGTCACTAATGGATGTGATAATTTTTTTTGCAATTTCTATTACTATAGCACTTTGCCTATTATTTGCTTTTTTGTTATTGGGCCGTATTTTCTCGAATCAATACATCGAGGACAATAATCATCTCCTAATACGTAATATTCTTGTTCTCTTAATACAACTTCTAATTTACGAACATTGTTTTGAACCTGTTCTTCGCCGTTCTCTTTGATTCTTTTTCCATTTACTAGTATCAAATTTTCTGAAATCGATAACATATCGTTTGGCATGCCCACAATCCTTTTAATTTCAACTTTCTGATTATTCTCTATACCGATTATATCATTTCGTTTAATTTTATTCAATTTGTAATATATCTTGTTAATAAATACGGACTTGCCTTCTCTCAATTCGGGTTCCATACAATGCCCAATTACTAAAAATCTCTTTGCAGTGATGTAGTAAATAGGTAAAAATGCGGCGTTTAATATTCTCAAAACGTCCATATCTCAATTCTTTTTTCTTTATAGTTAAATTTTAAAGTATGTATATTAAATAATTATTATGTATACGCAGTTCATTAAAAATAAATTTGTTAATTTTTTATATCCCGTAAAATATGCGTACGCACATTGTGATATTCCATGTGGTATCTATGATCCGCATAGAGCTCAATTAGACGCACTGACTGTTGTGCGTATGAATCAACTTATTAATGATCTTGTAGATGAACCTGACAGTCATCACAGACAAACAAAATTAGCTCGATACACGGCTGTGAAAGAAGCACATGCAGAAAGTTGTAAAAATGAATTACGAATTATCTGGGCTGATTATTTTAAACCTGAGCATATTGAAAAATATCCTGATTTGCATGATTTGTTTTGGAAAACAATGAAAATTTCATCAAAGACGCGGCAACAAGCAAGTCTAGAAGCCGCAGAAGAACTTCTCGAAGCCGTAAGAAAAATTGCTGAAATATTCTGGGCTACAAAAGGTGCTAAAACACAAAGACAACCTTCTTTACAAGCATCTGGCGGAGAATTAGTCTATCCGCTATCTAAATAATTGAATTTCATGATTCTTAATTATCGTGCATATATTGCTGAATTTATCGGTACTTTTGCACTTGTTTTCTTTGGTACTTTAGCTATAGCAACTACAGATTCAATTACTGCAATAGCTTTGACACATGGCTTGGTAATTGCAATAATGGTTTATTCTGTTGGACACATATCTGGCGCCCATTTTAATCCTGCAATTACTATATCGATGATATATAGAAAACAAATTGATATGCAAAATGGTATTGTATATATATTAAATCAACTTGCCGCAGGAGTTGTAGCTGCTGGTGCTCACGCTTTCTTATTTCCTATGGGTTCTAAAGTAAACTTTGGTTCTAATTTACCTGCACCTGGTGTTTCTGACCTTAATATATTAATTTTGGAAATTATCTTAACATTCTTTCTTGTATTTGTAGTCTTTAGTACTGCAGTAAGCAAAAAAGCTCCGATTGGATGGCATGGATTTGCAATTGGGATGATAATAACCGTTGATATATTTGCAGGCGGTCCGATAACAGGTGCTTCAATGAATCCTGCTCGCTCTTTTGGTCCTGCAATAATTTCATATTTCTATGGCTTAGATAATTCATTACAAAGTCACCATTTATACTGGATAGGTCCAATTCTTGGCGGATTAATTGCCGCATATGTCGAAAAGATACTGAATAAAGACAAGTAAAATATTTTATATAATTATAAATCAAATTATCTTAAATCAATTATTTTAAATAATAGGAAAAATATCAAATACGAAGAATCTAGATGGCAAGAAATTCGGGTTATAGAAGGAAGACACGATCGCTCCTTTCAAAAAAGAAACCATATCCAAAAGGACTCAGTTACTTACTCTGGGATTATAAATTTGATGATAAAGTAATTATTAATATTGACCCTACTCAGGTCAAAGGAATGCCACATAGAAGGTTTCACGGTTTGGTTGGTACTGTGAAAAATACAAACAAGCGTTCGATCGAGATTGTAGTTCCAGTCGGGAAAAAACTTAAGACTGTTATCGCTAGATTTGAACATGTAAAACCACAAAAATAGGTGTTTAATATAAAAACAAAGAAAATCACTGTTATTAGTTTATCCGAGGTGAAAGATATACTCTCCAAACTTGATATCACAAATGCAGATCAAATTCAAAAAAGAACTTATGATTATGTAATTAAGTTTTCTACTCCTGATACACGAAAACTCAAGAAAACATCTGAAAAAATTGTTGCTTTAGGATATCTAAATCTGGAAGAAGCTCATCAAATCTTGAATGTTAATCCAAAAACCATTCCTGAATTACGCGTATTTACTAGTGGTTGGAAAAAATTAATTCCAACTGAAGTAATGGAACAAATACTTTCTCTTGTTGTAAAAGCCTACGAATAATTCTACTTTTTCTTTGTTTAATAAAGTTTAATACTAAAGTTTGTATATATTAAGTGCTGACCTTAGTTGACCTGCTCATTTTTATTTACACTAAATATTTATCACGCAGAATATATTTCTGATTTCTAACTCTTTTATTTTGACTCGGTGGTTATATGAGTAGTATTCATCAAAAAAGATATGAAGAATTTGCCTTTATTTTAGATTATCGACCAAATAGTAGATCTTCACTTATTAAAGGGCGCGACGGAACAATAATTCAAGGCATTGGTCTTAATCATTTAACTTTGTTAGAAATTCTTGGATCTACTGATAAATCATTTACAATAGGTGAGAAAATAGGAATTGGAAAAGATGGCAGATCTAAAGTTATTAGTGTGCTTGGAAAATTATTATATTCCAATCTCACTTCTGATTCAATTCATTCATTATCTGAAATCTTGGAAACTATAGTGAGTACTGATGAAACTTTTTATGTGAATTTCTTCAATGACAGCCAAGCTTTAACTCCGAGATTACATTCTCTTGAAGTAATTCCAGGTATTGGAAAGACATTATTAAGTCAAATATTAAAAGAACGAGATATTGATCGATTTTCTAGTTTTTCAGATTTACAAGAACGAATTCATATTCGTAATCCTTCAAAACTTGTCGCTAGAAGATTATTTGATGAACTTTCTGGCCATACAAAATTAAACATCTTTGTTAGAAAGTAAATTTATTCAGACATAAATTGACAAATCGACAAAATTTTGGTCAGAATTTTCTAATTGATCAAAATATAATTAAAAAGATGATAGATCTAGCTGATATTACTGAAAATGATACTGTCTATGAACTTGGCACAGGTAAAGCAGTTCTTACAGAACTATTATGTCAAAAAAGTAAATATGTTGTTTCTTCTGAGATTGATAAAAATCTGTATGAATTAGCAAAAAATAAATTATCTAAAAACCAAAATCTTGATCTTAAACATATTGATGGCCTAAAATACACCGAGAATTTTAATATATTTATTTCAAGTTTGCCGTTCTCTGAATCTGAAAGATTTATTCGATGGTTAGTTGAACGTGATTTTCGAAGAGCTGTTGTAATACTTCAAAAGGAATTTGTTGATAAATTAACATCGAGATATAATACTTCTTATTACCGTGCTATTAGTGTTATATCCCAATATTGTTTTAACATTGAAGAAATAGAAATTTTATCCCCTGACTGCTTTATTCCAAAACCAAAGGTTTATTCTAAAATTGTTATTTTTACACCAAAAAATCAACTCAATTCTCTGGAGATACAATCACTCAAAAAACTCTTTTCATATAAAAGAAAAAAACTTGGCACTATACTTAAGCTGATGACCTCCAATCGATCTTATTTACAAAATTCATCTAAATATAATATTGATTTTTCTCATCGACTTGCTGATTTAAGTCCTGAAGATATAGTATTAATAATTAAAAAATTTATCATAACTCAGGATTGATATATATTGAATATCTATGAACCTTCTGATGATACATATTTACTTATTGACGCATTGAAGAATTTTCATGATCTTATAGCATTGGAAATTGGCGTTGGTAATGGTTTGGTAACACAAGAACTTGCAATGGCCAATGATTTTATCGTTGGTATTGATATTGATGCTAAAGCAATTGATTTTACTAATCAAAGAATTAAAAAAATGCATTTAACAAATCGAGTTGATTTATTATTGGGGGATGGTATTTCTATGTTTAACAATCAATTTTTTGATCTAGTAGTTTTTAACCCGCCATATTTACCTCATGATACATATACCGATCTATCTAATGATGGAGGAATATATGGTGTTGAAAAAACACTTTATTGGTTGAATTTATCTCTGAATATTATAAAATCTGACGGCAGAGTAATCTTTCTAGTATCGGATTTATCTAATCCTTTCTACATTCTAGATGATCTACAACTTGATAAATTATCTTCTGTTAAATTAAAAATCTTATCTAAAACAAAATTATTTTTTGAAACTCTGTACGTGATTGAGGCAACCAGAACTAGAAATTATACATATAATATTCTTGATCAATTGGAGAATTGATGTTTTTATGACGATGATTTCTGATAAAGATATTTCAATTTGTTTAATTGAACCATTGTATCCTATTAACATCGGTTATGTAGCAAGAATCATGAAAAATTTTGGTTTTGATAAATTATTATTATGTAATTCAAATACTGATTTACAAAAAGCTCGTCCATTTGCATCTCATGGAGCAGACATTCTTGATAATTGTGTTCGTATATCTTTCACTGATTTGAATAAGTTTGATACATTGATTGCAACTACTGCCATAACTAGTCAAAGAGGAATCAGTTCTAGACAATCTATACCTGTTTCTGCGCTTCGTAAATCACTGAATAACGTTGGTCAGAATATTTGTTTAATATTTGGACGAGATAATACCGGTTTAACTAATGACGAACTAGAACAAGCTGATATTATTCTTCACATTCCAACTAATAGTAGCTATTCAACGTTGAACATTAGTCATGCGCTTTCCATTATTCTTTATGAAATATCAAATACTAACTTTCATAGTCGTATAATTGCAGATAGAGATGCAATTAATATGATGACTAATACTTACCTAGACATTGCTACTAAGTTGAATCTTCCAGAACATAAAATTCAATTGATTGAAAGAAGCTTAAATCATGTTATTAAAAGAGGAAAACCTTCCCCACGGGAAACTAGCATACTCTTGGGCTTTGCTAAAAAAATACTATTACGACTGAGTTAAATTATTTTTTTTTGCATTACCCATACTTCTCTAATTATCTTTTGCTCTTTCGAATATTTCACAATGATTGGTTGATTGTTTTTATGAATCCTGTTAAATCTAAAACCTGATTCTTTAATCATGTAAAGTATATCCAATGAAATAAATTTTCCTCGATTTGTTTTTACACGTGGAGTGACTATTACTAATCTTCCATTTTCTCTTAATATTCGATTCATAGAAATCATTGCTTTAACATAGGTTTTCTGAGTAATTTTTAATAATTCTTTGGTTTTTCTCTCATTTGGATGACGCTTTAAGTTTGGTAAAAGAATTGGCTCAGTAACAATGCCGTCTATTGATTTTTTTGAAAAATTAACTAATTTTTCCGCATCATTAATCATTATATTGCTATTCATTTTTTTCTGATTTTTATTAATCCATTGTAGATTTTTTCGAGTACCGTAAACACATTCTTTTCGTTTATCCGTGCCCATTACATTTAATCCTAGAATTGATGCTTCTATTAAAAAAGTACCAGTTCCACAAAATGGATCTAAAACAGTTTGATTATTTTTTAATCCTAATAAATTTACAAGAATTCTTGCAATCCTTGGTGAGATGCTTATTGAAGAATCTTGAAATGGCCTTGATAAATCTCTTTTTATATAATCAGTTGAATTAAAGACAATTTTAGTTTTCCCAAGGTAGAATTTTTTACCATCATAAGCCAAAATTATTTCCGTTATGTTTTTTATTTTATTTACAGATATTTCTCTAAAATTATCTTCTACAATGTCATTTTTGATTTGTTTATTCTTTTTTACTAATTTAGAAATCTCTTCGTTTAAATACTCGCTCATTTTTTTATATATTATATTATCTGTTTTTTCAACTGAATAATAACTTAAACACCATCGTGCTTTCTCTTCTAACCAGAAAAATTCATTATTTTGTTTGATATTCTTATATAATTTTTCTATTGATTCATTTTCTGATGTAATTTCAACGATTTTATATATTCCTCCTAATCTAGAAAATTCTCTGAGTGATTCTATTTCAAGAATTAAGAAATTGTTGTTTTTTATAAGGATTTTAAAAGGCGTATTTCTTAAATTAAGGATCGTATTTATTTCATGATATGATAATTCTCCATTTACTAAAGTTAATAGATATTTTTTCATTTCACTATTTTTCCTCTTTAGAACATACTTAATTACACCTTTAATATTTTATATTAAATATGAATGGTAGCAATTATAGGGCGCCTAATGGTATGCCTTTGCGTAAAAAATTTGCTCCAGGTACACCTGATATTAGGATAGCTCGATTTAATACTGGTGCTTCTAATTCTGATTATAACTTAAAACTCCAGTTGATTTCAAAAGAAAAATCGCAAATCCGTGACAATGCTATAGAAGCTGGACGTGTTTCTGCTAATAAATCTCTTACAAAACACATTGGTGAAAGTAGTTATAGATTATCCGTCAAACTTTATCCTCATGCTGTAATTAGTGAAAATAGGATGCTTGCTACTGCAGGTGCAGACCGATTACAAGAAGGTATGCGACGTGCTTATGGTAAACCTATTGGTTCTGCAGCTCGCGTAAATATTGGATCGGTTATATTTGAGGTTAACACTTACAAACAATTCCTAACTGAAGCTAAAAAAGCATTGAAAACAGCTTCCTCAAAACTCCCACCAACAACTTCTATTTCCACAAATTAATATATTATTTTTCTTTAAATTCTCCGGTTTTTAAATTTATATTAATTCAACAGAAAATCTATCTTCCAATTTTTTAATAATATTTTTAATTTCTTTTTCCCTCGTGTTTAATTCCTCTGAAAGCTCTTCTAGATTAAATCTATTCGTTGAATTTAATCTTGAATATAGTATCTTTCTAGCTAAATCTTCATCTAGGGATTCCTGAATTATTTGATGTGCTTTTTGCAACACTTGTTGTTTTTCTTTTAATAAAGATACTTTTTCATTTTCTAAATTTATCATCTGTTTATTTATTTCCTGTAATTTTAAAACTGTTTCCTTAATAATTCGCGTAATGTCATAATCATGTTGTTCGTGCTTAATTTCAGTTGTTTCTAAGAACATTTTATCTTGGTTATTATTAGTATCCTCTAAACTTTCCATCTTAATATCCATAGAATTTCCTGTTATCCCTATACTCATATAAATTGGTTTATTTAATTTGAAATATTTTCTATCTGGAGCTGATAAATTACTTTTTGCCCGAAATGACACGATTAAACCTGAATTCTCTAATAAAAATAAATGCTTTAGAACTGCTTGTTGACTTACACCTAATTCTTTTGATAATTGTATAAAATATCTTGGTTCATTTGCTAATAATAACAATATTCTTCTACGTGTACTGTTGCCTAGAAGATCTAAAAACTCGCCTATTTCTTCATTAGTACTCAATATGAAAGTATTAACTAGTTCTGATATAAACTTTCACTATTAATGTTAGTAACAAATTGTTAGTTTCATTCATTCTTCAAATTCGATATTCTAGCTAGATCATTAATGTATCCTATCGTCTTACAAGTCGAACATGGATTGCTTGATGAATTATATCCACAAATATTACAACTTTGTAATTGTTTTGGTTCAAGTTTTATCTTTTCAGAAATTTCAAACATAGATTTGAGTAAACTTAGCTTTATACCGGAATGTTTATTTTCAAAATTATCAAGCGAATTTCTAATTTCGGTTCTGATGCCTTCATTCATGTGTGGACATTCTAAAGTCTGAAAGCGTAACCCGTTTAAAAAACTGTAAAATGCAATTTCAGTTTCATAAATTTCCATAAATGGTTTTATTCTACGAATCATGAATTCTTTTTTTGCTTCTTTTCTTGGATCTCCTGCTTTAATCCTATAAACATCACCACTAAATAGATTTATCATGAAACTTTGTAATATATCATCAAGATTATGTCCAGTTGCAATTGTATTAGCACCGACTTTTTTTGCCCCTATTTCTATTGCTCTTCTACGCAACGGTCCACAAATTGCACAGGATGTTATTTTATTATCTTTTCTATTTATTAACACCTCATCTAATCCAAAATTAAAAAGTTCTTTGAAAGATAAAACTACTTGTTTGACGCCTGCTTTTGATGCAGCATTTAACGCAATTTCAATTGCCTCCTCTCTGTAATTTACAATGCCTTCGTCTATTGTAATTGCAATTAATTCAAAGTCTTTGTATTCTTTTATTTTGATTAATATATCTAGTAACGCTAGACTATCTTTTCCTCCTGATATACCTATTGCAACTTTGTCTCCATAGTTAATCATTTTATATTTTGAAATTGTTTTTCTAGTTTTTTCAATTAAAGAATGATTAAAGCAATTTGAACATAGCTTTTCTCCCGAATATTTTCTATGATATACTGCTTTTTCCTGACATTTCAGACACAAATTTGCTTTCATATATGATTAAAGCAAATCTCTTGTAAATAGACTTATTCATCAGTTCAATTATTAAAGACATGTGCCTATCATAATGGCAGAATCGATTATAGTGTTTTTCCAGTCTCTTATTTCATTGTTAGCTATACTTGATCCTATTGGTTCTGTTCCTATGTTTTCTTCTTTAACTTCTAAATTAAGAAAAAAGGAAAGAATCAAAGTAGTGAACAAATCTGTCCTTTTGTCATATATCATACTGATCTTCTTTGGTTTCTTTGGACAGTTTATTCTTATTATCTTAGGAATAACTATGGGCGACCTCAAAATTATAGGTGGAATAATACTTCTTGTTTTTTCTGTTGAATATGTACTTGGTAGAAATATAAATTACCTTGACAAAAATACTAAAACTAATCTCGCAATATTTCCCTTGGCTACTCCTATATTAGCTGGACCTGGTAGCATTGGTTATGTTTTGGTCATGTCTGGAATCTTTTTAAAATTAGCTGTGATATCTGTTTCTTTATTTATCTGTTGGATAACTCTCAGATTGGGATCAGGATTTATACGTTTATTTGGTAAAGAAGGTTCATTAGCAATATCTAGAATTATGGGTCTATTAATTGGTGCCGTAGCTATTAGATTAATCAGAGAAGGTCTGGTAGATCTGATGATTATTTAGCTATTAGAAAAACATTAAATTCATTTTCAAGTGATTATAATGTAGATTATGAAAATAATAATTTTACTATCAACATTTTCCACTATAGATGAAGCGAATAAAATTTCTAAACTCGCTATTGAAAGTAAGATTGCTGCATGTGCCAATATCTTTCCTATTAATTCTATTTATTCTTGGAATGAGAACATTGAAAACACTAATGAATATTTAGTCATCTATAAAACAACTGATAAGAAGATTAAACAACTTCGAAAATTCTTAGAGGAAAATCATAGCTATGAAGTTCCAGAAATCATAGATTTTGAATTGAATCACACAAATTCTAAATATCTTGATTGGATAATTCAATCTACCCAATCCATTTGATATCTTAGTAAGGCTAATACCCCTCCTAAAGAATCAATTTGTTTTCCTATTTCCGTTGAACTATCTAAAAGGAAAGTTCTTCCATTAAATTTTTCTATATTATTTAATAATTTTATTACGTCATCTTCGTTTCTCCCCTCAAAAATTTTACTTGAAATCATTACAACATTTATCGAACCCATTTTACTTGCTTGTAATGTATCATTAAATGTAAAACAGACTTTTTTATTTCCTCTTGAAATTCTATTTATTGCTTCTTCAGTAAATAAGATGGCTTTTGTCAATTCAGACTTTTGTAAAAAATTTTTAAAATTTGGTGATTTTAAAGACATGTAAATTCCATCTTGACCGCCTAAATCTACTCCTTCTATGAGAGTAATATATTCGGCTAAATTTTTTGCTTTATCAATACAGTAATTCACAAATTCCTTTTTTACTTCACTTGGTCCTGTAACTATAATTTTTATTCCTTTTGTATGAATATTGATGATATTTTTCAATATTTCATCAAAATAGTTTGAATATGATGCATTACTTTTATACATCTTTCCTGATATGCCTGATTCAATATCTGAAAATAATTTGAGATGAGTTCCTGTTATCAAACCTAATCCTGCTTGCCGTCTATCTATACATATTATGATATATCTATCAGTGGATTTTGTTTTATTTTTAATTAAATTAATATGAACATTTTCGAAATAATTTTTTTTTATAATAATTGAATTTCCAATCGTTAAATTAAATGAATGATAAGCTCCTTTACTTATTGACTCATCCGAAGTTTCCACGATTTTTCCTGATATGCGAATTCTTTCTAACAAGTGATCTAGATTGATTTTTTCCACTTCAATACTAAGTCTGACTTTTATTCTTTCTCCTTTACCTGGACGTACATGTTCATTTTTATCTTTAATTACTCGTTTTGTGTATCCAGAAATTATATCTTTTGGAATTATAATTCTACGTATTGCCCATAGATCATCAACATTTTCTGGTGTTACAACAGCTATCCCAGGCCTTTTTTGAAGCCTACCAAGTAACATGTTACAATTTTACTCTATTCTAGTTGCTGAAAAGTTAGCATTTTTATTGATGTATTCTTTCCAATCTTTCCCATTCTATTTCCAATCAGAACTTTCACTCCTCTTTTTTCTGCAATTTCTATAAGTCTACCAGTAATAATACCATCAAAAATTACAAATTCTATATTATCTTTTGATTCTAGTGTTTTTACTAGTTCACTAACAGGGATTTTGTCTTTTTCTGCAAAAGAAGAATCATAAACATGTGATTCTAAAGTTCCTTCAAGATCCTGTTTGATTTGTTTTGCAATTTTAATAAGTTTAGATGGTATATCATCTGATATCTGTTTATCTTTGATATCGCTTTTAGTTTTCTCTCCTGTTTCTAATTTGCCATTGTTTAATATTTCTAAAATTTCAATGGGAGTCAACTCTTCTACTTCTTTTCCTTTTGGGGCTCTTGATATATTGTTTAATTTAACGACTTGATTCAATTCTCTCAAAATTAAATCTCCTCCCCTATCTCCATCTAGAAAAGCTGAAAGTTGTTTCTCCTTACCCAATTTAGAAATTGTATCAGGTATATTTGTGCCTTCTACTGCAATTGTATTTTCTATTCCTGCTCTTAATAGATTAAATATATCTGCTCTTCCTTCTACAATAATAATTTTTTTTGCTGTATTTATTGCAGGACCTGCCGGTAACTTTTCTGGACCATAAGTTGTTATTTTGACATTTTTCCCAACATCTGAAACATCTTTTAAAATATTCTCACCTTCACTGGAACTTTTTGCACTCCAATCTCTCATTATTCCTTTGGCCCTTGCGACTATAGCTTCTCTTTTTAATGCTCTTACATCATCAATCGATTTGAGCTTAAAATGTGATGAACATGGACCTACTTTCTCTATTGCTTCAACAGCAGCTGCTATCAAAGAAACTGTTGATATATCTGTACTCATAGGAATTGTTACATTGCCTTTTCCTTTACCGTTAGTGGGCTGAATAAAAATTTCTATTCTCCCGACTTTCCAATTCTTTTGAAGCTCATTTAAATTCATTTCTGGTCCAAACAACCCTTCGGTTTGGCCAAAAATTGCTCCAATTATATCGGCTTTATCTACTATTCCTTCTATTTCGAATTCTAATTTCGCTAAATATTTTACTATACTTTCTGGCAATTAAATTAACACCAACTACATAATTTTTATCATGTATCATTGTTTAACAATCTATCATAGAAATCCCTTTGATATAAATCTTACAACTGAGTTAATAGTATTTCTGCCATATCTTTCAATTTAACTTCAAGACCAAATCTTTCTTCTTGCTTCTTCATTGTACGGTAAGTCCTCCAAATAGAACCTGAATTCAGAATGAAATTGTATGGATTAAGGTTATTATTCATTTTTAATTTAATTACTTTGAAAACATCTGAATATACTTTGAACTCTTTCTTTACCTCTTCTACATATTGAGGAATATTGTCAATATTTCTTTTCAATAATTCTGCACATTGTAAGCTCGGGATAATTCCTTCACCTATTAATGGAAATACTGTTCCAATAGCTTCTCCAACACCGACTACATTTCCTTTCGTAAATGGTTGACACGATTCTGGTGAAGATAAACGAATTGGACGTCCGATCTTTTTTATTATTTTGCCTCCGTGTTTATTATTAAATTCATCTAGCTCTTCCATATGTTTCCTATAATAATCCCCTGCACCAACATAAGCAATTCTTCCATTTAATGGGAAATACCAAAAATATCCACTGGCTGTACTAAACGGCTTTACATAGAAATCATCATATGGAGGCTTGTCATATTCTACCATATATTCTACACAAGGTACAAGAAGTTGATCTTTAACTTTTGGTAACATAACTCTTTGTAGACTTGTTGCGTCTATTACTAAATCATATTCATTAAATGGAAAGTTTTTAGGTGTTATTCTTGTTCCATAATCTGCATCAAGTCCTTTGGTTAAATCTAATTCTAATTGATGTTTATTGTACGTTATTAATCCCTTACAACCTACTTTTCTTATTTTACCCTTCAGATCCAAAAGAATATTTTTACCGTTGAAAAAGATATAATTATCAAAATTAATGTTAATTCTCGCAAATATTTTTTGCATTTCACTTTTTGATGCGCCCCAAGCACAAACAGCATCGAATTCTCCTTCTTTTTGCATTTCAAATCCCTTAACTTCATGTTCGGAACTGAGAGTATGCAGTAAATATGAACCTGCAACGCCTAACCCAATTATCGCGATTTTCATTAGTTGTTCATTTTAATCATTTATATTTCTCTCTATAATTCTTTTCTATATTATTAGATAGAGTTAATTACATAAAGAATAAAACTAAAAAAAAATAATAATTAATAGTGATTTATTGGAAAAAACTAAAAAAGAATTAGAAAAAAAAGCCCAAAAACCTGGTGAAGATGCGTTAATCCTACATCCATATTATAAAGGAAAAATTGAAACTATGATAAAATGCCCCATAAGGTCTTTCGACGACTTTGCAATTTGGTATTCTCCAGGTGTTGCAGCGCCCTGTAAAAACATTAGTAATGATAAATTACAAGTTTTTGAACATACAAATAAAGGAAATTCTGTAGCCATAGTTAGCGATGGCTCACGCGTATTGGGATTAGGTGATATTGGTCCAGAAGCAGGTCTACCTGTTATGGAAGGTAAATCATTATTATTCAAATATCTTGGCGGTGTTGATGCAGTACCGCTAATGTTGGATACAAAAGATAAAGATGAAATAATACGATTTTGTGAGATTATAGCTCCTACTTTTGGCGGCATTAACCTTGAAGATATTGAAAGTCCAAAATGTTTTGATATATTATCTGAATTGCAACAAACTCTACCAATACCTGTATGGCATGATGATCAACAAGGTACTGCACTGGTTGTAATCGCAGGACTAATTAATTCTGCAAAATTTGTTAATAAAAAATTTGATAAATTGAGAATTAGTCTTGTTGGTAGTGGTGCTGCTAATGTTGCACTAGTTCGATTATTGGATAAAGCTGGAATGGATATTAATAACGTTGTAGTAGTTGATAGTCGTGGAATTATAAATTTACAAAGAGAAGATTTACAAGAAAACAAAATTAAATGGAATATTGCTCAGCGAACTAATAAGGACCAACTTGACGGTGGAATACCTGAATCATTACAAGGATGTGATGCATGTATAGCCCTTTCAAAACCCGGTCCTGATGTTATTAAAAAATCATGGATTAAAGATATGGCTGACAATCCAATTATTTTTGCTTGTGCCAATCCTGTTCCAGAGATTTGGCCCTGGGATGCTAAAACTGCAGGCGCTGCAATTATTGCTACTGGAAGATCTGATTTTCCTAATCAGGTAAATAATTCTCTTGGTTTTCCTGGATTATTTCGCGGAGCACTTGATGTGCGTGCACAAAAACTTACAGATTCCATGTGTTTGGCCGCCGCTTACGAACTAGCTTCTTATGCTGAAGAACAAGGATTAGCTGAAAATAAAATAATTCCTAATATGAATGAGATTGAAGTATATGCCAGAGTAGCCTCAACTGTAGCAATGAAGGCAATCGAGGAAGGTGTTGCTCAAATACGACTAGATAAAATAGAAATTTATGAAAATGCTCTGAATATCATAACTCGATCTAGAAACATAACAAAAAACCAGATGCAAAATGAATTTATTAAACCCGTTCCTTGATATTGCTTTTTGTTTAAATTAATTTATTTTATTCATTTCTCTATTAAATAATTTAACAAAATCATCAAATGTTTCTTCAGGTATTCTTGCTCCGCAGGCTTTATTATGCCCGCCTCCCATTCCGCCTATCTTAGTTGTTATTTTTGAAACTATTTGACCTAAATTTGCAGTCGAATCATATCTTGCACGAAAAGACATTTCATAATAACCATTCGAATTATGTTTGTATGCAAATCCCACTGGAATATTTAATTCACCAATTATCAAATTGGCAACTAATCCTATGGTTGGTTCATCTGATTCCATACATGCAAAATTTCTATAACATTTGGCATCTTTATTTATCTTTTTCATAACATTCTTCATTTTTTCAGCTTGTTTATTCGCTAACTCTGCAACATCTTTTATTTCATGTGGAAATTTAAGATTCTGAAATGCATCGACAATCTCATTGCCAAATTTTTGTTTTGCACCGCCATATGCAAATGCGTATGCTAGCATAGTTGATTCAAATAAAACTAATTGTCTATCATAGTTGCTTATCAAACTCTTTGCAATTGGTTGATTATCCAAATAATCTGTTATTGCTGCATAACATGCTAATATTGATGCCCCTTTTGGCAGTGATTTTTTTAAATGTTCATATGTTAAAACTCCTGCACATTCTTTTCTAGAATGCACTAAAGTAATATTTGCTTCTATAAGCTTGCGTTTAATATTTGGTTTTAGAATATGATGATCTATATAGGTCAAATGACCTTTTTTAGTTATTCTTTTACATTCATTAATGAAATCATCTGCAATTGAATCATTCATACCTAAATCACAAACATATACTTCTGCATTATTATCAATACTACTCAATACTTTGATTATTTTATCATAATTGACAAGATGAACCGTTGATTTAGTGACCATTTTAACTAGTGATGCTGATACTATTCCATCTACGTCTTTTCCATGTGATATACAAAAAGATTTTCTTTTCATTCTATTCTTTCCAAAACCCTCTTGTAGTTACATAAAGTTTTTCTGCAAAATATATTTTTTTAAATAAATCTTCTTCTGATAGCATATTACGTAATATTCTGGCTGCGGTATCTGGACCTATACCAAATCCTGATAGCGTAATAATAGCTTTTTTACCAAAATGTTGAATTAATGATGAAACTTTCCATGATTTTTTAAATAATATTTCTTCCTCACCCGTTAGTTTTTTCCCTTTTTTCTTTTTATTTATGATATTTAAAAGATTATAATCTGTTACAAATGTACGAGTTATTAATTTAGATTTACATCTTTTACATCCTATATTATCTTGCTTTATGTTGATTGGTTTTATTACTGTTTCCCAGTTACCACAACTTATACACATTAATTTATTATTTGTTTCTACAAGTCTTTTTTTTACAAGATTCATTATACTTTTTTCAACAGTCATTGGAAGAGCTGCAAATGTTGAAGCGTGTTCTAAGATTGGTTTTGCTAGTGGTGTGAATTCATTGACTAGTTTAAAAATTATTTTAATTTCATTTTGCCTTATTTTTTGGAGAATTTTTTTAGTATTTTCCATGTCATATTTTTCTAAAGTTAATTCTCTTATGACTTCTTTATATAATGGTGTATTTTTATATCTCTTTTGAATAAGCTTAACAGCTCGTCTATCGTATTCAGCTTCTTTTGCTATTACTCCAAACCTTTTTGATACGTGCCAAATCTTCCAGTTCAGTGGATGCGTTCCAATTATTGCAACCTTCAGTATTTCTTCCAATTCAATTTCATTTATAATTGCATCTTCAATATTATTTTCAGAAATCAATCCTTGTGATGATAATAAAATCCTATATGGATCTGTTTTTACATCAATTAAAAAACCACTTTTTGAAGAAATTATTGTAGATAGTAAAGTTGCAATAGTTTGATTGATTTTTGAACCAAAACAACAATGTAATACGATTGATTTATTTTTTGTATTTTTTTCTATTACGACATTTTGGTTATTAGGAATGACATTTAGTATATCAAATGTCTTTACAATTCTTTCTTTTTGCTCAGGACTTATCCTTATTTCACGCCTAAAAATTTCTTCTCTAAGTCTACCGACTCTTTGTGCTGTTCCAAAGTCTACAGGAATAAGTTCTCCTATCCAGTGTGGTACATTTGTTATATCTATAAAAATTGGTTCTACATGAACTGTTTTTTTTTCATCATCAATAGATATAATGCGCCAAGAATTTCCTTTTAATACGAATGTTTTTCCAGGCTCGCCATATTCGCCTACAAATAATTGATCTAATTTTCCGATGATTTTCTTTTTTGTAATGTCCTTAACAGTAAATTGAAGTGAATCTGGTATTGTTGAGATGTTTTGATAGTAATATTCAAATACTCTACTTCCTCTCCAAATTTTTTCTCCATTAAATCCTATTATTCGATGTTTTTGTAAAAATATAACACATTCAATAAGTTCTTCTTTAGTAATATTTCGAAAGGGATATGCGTTTTTTACTGTTAAAAACACGTCATTTATACTGGCATTTCCATCTTCCATTACCATGCCCGTTATTTGATGTGATAAAACATCAAGAGATTTTTCATGTATTGAAATAGATTCTAAATCTTTATCTTTAATTCGATTAACAAGAGCAAGTGATTCTATTTCATCGTCTATTTTATTTGTTAATATGATACCTTTGGCCGTTTGTCCTACTTTATGCCTACTTCTTCCGATTCTCTGCATAAGCTTAACAGCTTGTCTTGGCGAACCTAATTGAATAACGCTATCTACACTACCAATGTCTAGCCCCAATTCTAGAGAAGATGTACATACTACAAGAACTGGTTCATTGCTTTTTAGTTTTAATTCCGTATTTTCTCTTACTTCTTTCGATAAAGATCCATGATGAACTTCAACTGGGAATTCTGGTGATTTTGCCTTTAATATTGATCCAATAGATTCTGCCTCTACTCTGGTATTTGTAAACAATAGTGTGGTTTTTCTTTTTTTTAGTACATATTTTAAGATCAAATTTGATAAATCAACTAAATTTCCTTCCAAATATTTTATTTCGATATCATATTTTCTTACAGTGCTATCAATAATTGCTTCTGAGAGATATTTATTACTATTTCCAGATAAAAGCTTTAAACTAGTATTAACATCACCTAGCGTCGCTGATAAACCAATTCTTACAATTTTGTTACGGCTTAATTTTTGTAATCGTTCTAATGATAATGTCAACTGCGTTCCACGTTCATTTCCAATTAGTTCATGGAATTCATCAATTATTGCCCATTTAACTGACGACAAAATTGTCCTTAAAGATTTATTTGTTACAAGAATTGCAAGCGTTTCTGGTGTAGTTATTAATACATCGGGTGGGTTTTCAATCATTCGACGTTTTTGTATTCTTGTTGTATCGCCATGTCTTATTTCTGTTGTTAAACCTTCTAATTTCGTATAATTAATTATTCTTTCGAAGATATCTCTATTTAATGCTCTTAATGGAGTGATATATAACACACTTACTTTATTCTTTTCAGGTCTACTATTGAGGATTTCAACAATAATTGGAATAATTGCGGCTTCTGTCTTTCCAGATCCTGTGGGTGCTACTAATAAAATATTTTTTTTCTTTCTAATAATTGAATATGATTGTTTTTGTATATTTGTTAAATTAACAAATCCAATTTTTGTAAATTGAGAAATGATTCTTTGCTCTATGTCATTATTCTGCATATATTAATCTAAATTTTATCAGTTTTATTAGATTGATATTCATAGACAAAAATTAAAATAATTACAATTATGAAAAGTATAATCAATGAATTACTAATAAAGCCGAAGAACTCTCCAATAGTCATAATTACCCTATTACTGGTTTTTTCTTTTAACCTTTACTAGAATTTCTATCAAGGAAACTATTTTAACTAGAGATTAAAACTCAATATTGGTTAATAATGGAAAATATGGCTTCTATATCGGTAGTTAGAGAGATTTACGATAAAATACAATTAAATATTCAGAAATTTCAAGAATATGATTCTAAACCACTTACATTTACTGAAAAAATTTTTATTGGACATTTATCTGAACCTAAATTTGATTCTCTTATCCCTGGTCAAAATTATATATTTCTAAAACCTGATAGAGTAGCATTACAGGATGCTTCTGGGCAGATGGTCCTATTGCAATTTATGCAATCTAAACTTTCTAAAGTATCAATTCCCACTACTCTACATTGTGATCATTTAATTCAGGCTAAGATATCAGCTGGCTCTGATATCAAAAGAGCTCTTTTTGAAAATAATGAAGTGTATAACTTTCTTGAATCTTCATCTAAAAAATTCGGTATTGGATTTTGGAAACCAGGCGCTGGTATAATACATCAAGTTTTACTTGAAAATTATGCATTTCCTGGAGGTCTGATTATTGGTACGGATTCACACACACCAAATTCTGGTGGTTTAGGAATGATGGGTATTGGTGTAGGAGGAATAGATGCATCCGAAGTTATGGCAGGACTTAATTGGGAAGTTTTGTATCCTGAGCGAATTGGTGTATATCTAACTGGCGAATTAAATGGCTGGGCTTCTCCTAAGGATGTGATTCTATACCTAACATCTGTCTTAACTGTTTCAGGAGCAACAAATTGCGTCATTGAATATTTTGGTCCTGGAACAAAATCAATTAGTTGCACTGGTAAAGCAACTATTACAAATATGGGAGCTGAAATTGGCGCTACTTCTTCTATTTTTCCTTTGGATGTAAATATGATCAATTATCTTAATCTCACAAATCGAAAATCAATTTCTAATCTTATTAATGAATATTATAATCTTTTTACTCCTGATAAAGAAATTGAAAATAATCCTACCAAATATTTTAACCGGGTTATTGAAATCAACTTGTCTGATCTTGAACCATATGTTGTTGGTCCACATACTCCTGATCTAGCTCGACCTATTTCTCAACTTGCTGATGACGTCCATATTAATAATTATATTGATGAAATTTCAGTTGGGCTTATTGGAAGTTGTACTAATTCGTCGTATGAAGATATGGGACGAGTATCAGAAATAGCTCTCCAGGCAGTTGATAAGAATATTAAAACATCTATTCCTTTGTTAATTACTCCAGGTTCAGAACAAATTCGAGCTACAATTGAACGAGATGGACAATTGCATAATCTTGAATCAATTGGTGCTACTATACTTGCTAATGCTTGTGGCCCTTGTATTGGTCAATGGAATAGACCTGAAATAAAAAATCAGAAAAATACTATTGTTACATCCTTTAATAGAAATTTCCCTGGCAGAAATGACGGCAGTAGAGAAACTATGAGTTTTATGGCTAGTCCTGAAATCGTAGTTGCATTATCTCTTGCAGGTCGATTATCATTTGATCCAACTAAAGATTTTCTCATTGCTAATGACGGTTCTAAATTTAAATTAAAACCACCTCCTCCAGTTCCTGATACACCAAAAAACGGATTTGTTTGGTCTAGTGATTTGTATATACCTCCACAATCTGACATATTGGAATCTGAAATCCTTATAGCTAAAAATAGCAAAAGGTTGCAGATTTTAGACCCATTTGATCCATGGAATAGTAAAAATTATTCTAATTTATTTCTTTTAGTAAAAATAAAAGGTAAATGCACAACAGATCATATATCTCCAGCAGGTTCTTGGTTGAAGTTTCGTGGCCATCTAGATAACATTAGTGATAATCTATTGATTGGTGCTGCAAATTCTTTTAATGATTCCGTTGGTATGGGTAAAAATCAAGTTACAGGAAATATTGAAACATTTTCTTCTATTGCTAGATATTATAAGAAAAATAAAATCTCTTGGATTATTATTTGTGAAGATAATTATGGTGAGGGAAGTAGTCGAGAACATGCTGCAATGTCTCCTCGCCATCTTGGTTGTACGGTAGTTATTGCAAAAAGTTTTGCCCGTATTCATGAAACAAATCTTAAAAAACAAGGAATTTTAACTCTTACATTTGTTAATGAAAATGATTATGATGTTATTAAAGAAAATGATTTGATTGATATACTTGATCTTGAACACTTTAATGAAAATCAAAATCTAGAAGCTCTAGTTAAACATCAAGATAAAACTCACGAAAAACTTTTGTTGAAACATACTTACACTAAATCTCAAATTGACTGGTTTAAAGAAGGTTCAGCTCTTAATGTTTTACGTAAACGACTATCCTGACGAATTAATTTAAACTCAAAAATTCTTCCATTTTCTCTGTTAGATATTTTCTATGTTGCTCATTTGACAAGTCTAGTTTGTATTCATTCATTACTTTCATTTGCATATCATTTTCCCATTCGCTCCAGCAGTCCATGCATATATTATTCCTTATTTTGTTCCAGATTTTACCTTGAAAAACGAGTGATTCTATGCCTTTTTTGTCATAATTACATTTGATACATTGAGTCATTTTATGATATTAGGTTAATGTTCGAGAAATAGTTTTCTGAATTGTTAAATATATATTGTAATTAATAGACTATAATATCAATTCATGCCAATTATTTCTAAACAATTTAAAACTGTTTTGGGATGCTTTGCTACAGGAGTAGCTATTGTTACAACTGCAGTCAATGGAAAAATTCATGGCTTGACAGTCAATGCTTTCACGTCAGTTTCTTTAAAACCTCCATTAGTTTTAATTTGTATTGATACTGACGCAGAATCTTGTAAACTTATTAAAAAAAGTAAAATTTTTACTGTGAATCTTTTAACTGATAAACAAAAAAATATTAGCAAAAAATTTTCTGATCCAAAAACTAAGGAAAATAGATTTGATGACGATATATGGGCATTTAAGGCTGGTAAAGCTCCGGTTTTAATTAATGCTTTAGCTTTTATTGACTGTAAAGTTGAATCCATCTTTTTATCCGGCGATCATTATATTTTTGTTGGTAAAGTTCTTAAATTAGGTCTAAACAAAAATTCCAAACCATTAATTTATTATCGGGGAAAATATAGTGTATCTGATTAGTTCTTGAGAAAAAAAATTGCTGTCTGTGGGAGTAATGAAGTTTCTTCAACTCACATTAGTGATATTGCAGAAAAAGTTGGAACTGAGATTGCAAGAAAAAATGGTATACTTGTTTGTGGTGGTCTTGGTGGTGTTATGGAATGTGCATCTCGCGGGGCTAAAAAATACAATGGAATCACAGTAGGTATATTACCGGATGACAATATTAATGCAGCAAATCAATTCATTGATATATGCATACCTACATCAATTGGTAAAATTAGAAATTTTTTTGTGGTGAATATTGCAGATGCAGTTATTGGTATATCTGGAAGTTGGGGTACGCTCTCTGAACTTTCTCTAGCATTAAATCTAAATAAACCTGTTATTATAATACAAAATACTGGCGGAGTTGTAGATTGGCTAGGAAATATTCCAATTGAATCTGCCAAACATAGATATTTAATTGCAAATGACGCTTATGAAGCTGTTAGATTAGCTTTTTCATTAATTGAATAGATTGAATGTCTACAATCCAGTATTTTCATCATTAAATGCTTAAAACATATATTTGAATAAAAACATACATCATTATGAATTTAAAATTGAATTTTATTTCTATATTATTATTCTTTTTGTTATTGACTTGTTTTCAAATTCCTTTTTCCTTTGCACAAGCACCAGCAGTTCTATCTAGTTTTGTTGTATTAGATCCAAATGGAAATGATATTACAGACAATGCTCTTGTTGCTGGTGGTGAATATACTATTAAATTTACTATAGAAATCGGTGCAACACTCAGTGATAATATTCTACTTTCTACTAGTATGGAAAAATCAAAAAATGTATTTTGGACATTGGAAAATAATTATGCTGGTGTAGATACTTCAACGTGGACTCCTGGCTCACAATCAATTATGTTTCAAGCTAAGGAAGGAATTGCAGAATTTACTCTAGATGGTATGATTCCTGAAGATATAACTGAACAACAACTTCAAGATGTACAAAAAACTGTTCATTCTTTGCAACAATTTTCTATTTTGATTCTTTCATTAGAGTCTATGGAAATTCTTGATGATAAAACTTACACAATTACTGATCAGACAATTATTACTTATGAAAATTTGTTATCAGATAAACGTAGAATATTAACTGAAACCAGTATGGATGCCAAGTATTCTGAATTAGCACTTAGTATTGTTAATGAAGCAGAGGCATTAACTTCTTTTGGTTTCTATGATGACGCAATTATTCTTCTTTCTACTATTCCTAATTCTGATTTCCCTGAACCGCCTATAGCTGCAACTTTGTATATGGCAGCTTCTATTTCACTTGCACTCATTTCATTAATCTTCTTATTTCTATTTTATCGTACTCGCACTTCGAAATCATTTCTCGTTAGCTCTGTAAATGAAAAAGCCAATAGACTTGATCTTTTACTAGTTCGTGCATCTCGGATTGATAAGGAACTCGCAACTGAAATTGAAAGAATTAAAAAGGAGCTTGAAGATTTAGAGTAGTGATATAGTTGTCAAAAAACGAAACTCGTAGTTATACAAATTCTATACAGATAATTGGATTAGGAGGAACTGGAGCTAATGTAATTGAGGCGTTTATTAAAAATAAATCCAATCTTATTGAACTCCTAAAAACCGAAGGAATTAAGGTATCTCTCTTATCATTGGACGTAGCTGATCATGACATTCGTAGCCTTGATATGGCCTATAAGCGACTCGCTGACGATTTGAAGATTCATAATATTCCTGCTGATAAAATTAATCTAGTTAGTAAGACAATGAAATTTCCAACTCCGGAATCTATGTTTGATTTTATCCAAAATTATCCTGAATTTTTACAAAGAGAAGGTGTAAAAGTACCAGATAACTATACTCCTTGGCTTTCATCGTCAATGGAAATACCTCCTTTAGCTGGCGGCGTGGGAAGAAAACGTGCACTTTCTAAAGCAATATACGGATTAAATTATCATCATCTAAAAGTTATTGATGGTTATATGGATCAATTTAAGGAGCATGTTTTTACCTCTACGGTACAACCAATTATATTTGTTATTTATGGATTGGGTGGAGGTTCTGGAAGTGGTACTGCACTAGATTTTACACGACATCTGCGTAAAAAAATAGGTAGTGGAATTCCTATAATTGGTTTAGTTATATTGCCTTGTAGTGGTGATGATCCTCCTGCCAAAGGTGCTGCTAGTTACGCTGCATTATTAGAACATGAATTTGTACTTGATAGAGCAGCAAATCGTAAAGTTACTAGTAAATATGGAGATACATATCAAAATCCATTTACTGCATTTCTTATGATGTCATTAAGTCCTGCTTATAGCAGAGCTGGTAGTGTACTAGATGCTAGAAAATTAGTTGATGATGCTATTGTTGATATTCTAATGAAATCACTAAACTTTGATTTAGCCGATTTATTTAGTAATATCGGTTCTAATGTTGATTTAGACGGGAAATGGGTCAATGTTGTATCGACTCTGAAAGTTTCTTATCCTGTTGCTGAATTTATTGATCTCACAAAAATCTATTTAGATAAACTCGATAGACTTCGAGAATTACGACGAGAAAAATTAGATATTTATACTGGAACAAAAGAAACTTTTGGCTTGGAAACAATATTTGAATCATCTTTTCTTGAATTAAAATCTGTGTATAGACGACTTCTTATTGAAAAAAACACTTATGATGAATCAAGGTTTGAAACTGACGTACAGAGTTTTCTTGGCGAGGGGAAATCTATGGACGCTGATCTTGTTATGCATATCCGCGGAGTCGAAGATTCAGTTAGAAGTCTAATCTCTGATTTATCGAAATCTGTTTTATCCATAGGATTAGATGCTGTTGACGGCACAGTTGAATCTAGAATACGATCTCTTTCTGAAGAAATGGTCGCACTGAGCCTTAATCTTTCTCAAAATTATCAAAAATTACAAGACAAAGTAAAAACACTCACTGAAGATCTTCAATCAACTCTTCCTAGTGCACAAAGTTTAACTCCTCGACAATTGCAAATTATTAATGATACAATTAATTTAATTAAATTAATAGATTATTATATTCATGGTCTGAACCTTTACTTACAAATCCATAATCTGTCAGATAAATTATTAAAAACTATTGAGAAACTAGATCAAAACGAATTACATGATCGTATGAAAGAATCTGTTTCCAGAATATCTAATCCAGAGCTTGTTATCAATTTTGCTTTATTATCTTCTCTTCTTTCTCCTATTTCATTGGAAGTGAAAACTCTTGATGCGCGATTAAGTGATTGTCAAGTAATGAAACGTATTACAGACGAAAGATTAGATGCTCTTCGTACTCATGAAGAATCATTAACAATAAAAAAGAAAAGTAGAACCCAAGAAAAAGATCGTGTTGGTGGACAGGCAAAAAGGATTCGATTTGGATTTCTCGGACCGCGTAAAAAAATTATGCAAAGTAAATCTTCTGATTTAGAACATGAATTACGTGTTATTGATAGTCAACTTAATACTGTAAGCGGTGAAAGAAAGATACTTGAAAATAAACTCTCTGCTTATATTAATATTGAAAGAAAATTTGAAGTAGCTTCTACTTATAGAAAAATGTTAACTGAAGCTAATGCTCTTGAAAATTCTTACTATGAAAAAATGAATGAAACTATGAAAGATCGAGGTTATTATGATCGTGTAGCAGAACTAACTGAAGGTGAACAACTAAAAATTATGCAACGTATTTTACTTGAAGATGAAGCTTCTTTAACTCAGGAAAATATGCTCAATGATATTATTGATCGCAAACATTTGAAAGAATATTTAGCAAGTGCTTTGGGAATTTTTAGAATTCCTGCTACCCTTGGGTTAACTGCAAAATATCGCACTGATTACCTGTGGTTTACAGTCGTTAGTCCGCGTGGTCTTTGGGATGCTGATTTAAATTCTGAAGCAAAAACCATGCTTTCAGGTTATGTAAGTAAAGATGCATCTAAAAGCATCTATATTAGAGAAGTAGATTCTGATGATCCTTGGACGATGAGATTTCTCATTATTGCTGCCAAAGCATCTCCTGCGGATCTAGACAATTTTAAGGAGATGGGAATACTCTACGATCAAACAACAAAAGGTGAAACACTCCTTTCTCATTCATTTCTATTAGAACAAGGTGTTCACATATCGCCAGATCACCAATTCTCTAGTACTGAGAAGATTGAAGACACAGATTCTTAGTATTAATCATAAAAAATATGTAGAGACTACCTTGCCATCTCTCATTAACAGTTCAGTTATTGACAAAGTTGGTATAATACCTTCATCTTCTATTGATAATGCAATAGAAAGAGAAATTCAATACCGCAGAAACCTACAGAATATATTCCTTTCTATTCTCTTGTTTATTCTTACTGCAACATTGTTGTATGTAGTTCCATTATATCCGGTTCCAATAGTATTTCTTATAGCAATTGTAATATCATTAATCGGTTTTAGATCGCCTTTTATAGGATTTTCACTATCAATTTTCACTTTCATTCCAGCTTATCTATATCAAACCCAGGTCCCTTTCTGGTGGTTACTAATTAATTTGTTTTTAGTAGGATTGTTCGCAATTAGATCTCTTACTGATAAAAATAATTTGTTATCACCTATTATTGGACTACTATCAGGCGCATTATTTTTAACTCCTTATTATTTTCTTTCTATTCCATTAATGTTGTCAGTTGTTTTAATTAGAAAAGAACATAATGAACTATTCCGCAATTTAGGAATGTGTTTTATGTTTCTTATGATACTTATTCCTTTTGGCGCTCTTTCTTTTTCATATAGTACGAATATTAATGAAAATTTAAATCCGCAAGAAATTTTTGTCATTATGAGTTCAGAATCACTACCTCTTTTTAATCAAATGATTTTCACTGAGAATCCACGGCTATCTTCATTTGATTTACCTATTATTCGTGAATCATTTTCAGGAATTTTAATTGTACAAAATGATATATTTCATCCTTATTTATTTTTATTAATTGATCGGTTAGTTATTTTATTTATTCCACTTTTGCTACTTATCACATTTTCTGTTGTTGGTGTTATAGATAGAATATGGCCTTGGTTAAAGTTACGTGGTGTTGATCTTAATCGAATTCCGGATTTCTCGTTCATATTTACTATTATTTTAGGCTGTATTTTCTTTATTATTCCATTACAGACAATGCAAATTCCCTTTGATTATTATACTAGTTTTAATTTTTCAAATTCATTCAAAACTATTTTATCTGCTGGAGGATTTGGTGTAATTCTTTCAGTTGGTTCAATAAGTTTATCCAAACGACATGTAGCTGCACAATTGAATGAAACAATCAAGAAAGTTTGTCAAGATCATTCATTATTAGTAAATAATTTCTTTGAAAAAATATCTAAAATCCAAGATGCTTGTCCTGGAATTGATATCAATTTTGAACTTAATGTAGTTAATAAATACAAAGAGGAATTGCTTATTACACTTGATAGTGTTGATACTCTATCTTATAAAATCTTAAATTCTAAAATTAAAATAATAAATGAACTTTCATCTATTCAATTGCAAAATGAAATTAGTTTACATAAGAAATTAATTGAATATCATAATAGACAACTAGATAAAAGTGATACTCTGATCAATAGTTTAGATAAGTTGGGAATAGTTAATTTACCTGATATTGGGTTAACACATTTAGATCCTGATACTGAGATTGAATTTACAAAAATTATTAATGATCAGGACGACTTAAATAATTTCCTTCTAGAATTATCACAAAATACTATACAGATTTCTGATAAACTTGTTAAAGTAGTACAAAAAAATTTCGATCCTACACTTGAAGCAACATCTATTTCAATTAGTGAAAATTTTATTCAACAAGGTCAGGGGGAACAAGCTCTGGATTCATTGTTAGTGACAATTAATTCATTAAATCAAAGGTACATGAAAACAATGCAAAAAACTATTGCTAATTTAAGAAAGCTGATTAAACGATCAGTTAAGATGTACGAATCTAATGTTTTACCATTGAATGAATCATTAGGTAGAGATCCAAATACAACTGAAACTGGTCTTATTACTAAAAAAATTTCTAAGGATTTTGAAGATCTTGAAACTTTTCATGGAATTCTTTATTTACCGGATGTTATGGATTCACTAGCTTTCCTTGAATCAGGAACTCAAACAGTTATTGAAGAACTATTACACTTATTACATGAATTTGAAACACGAAACGATTCTACAATTCCGGCTGATTTTCATTGGGGCAAAGACACACAGTTGATCTCAGATATTAAAGCATCTTTAGGAAAATTAGAAGATCAAGTACTTGATGATGTTTCAGATCGACTTTCCAATATTGAATATGGAATAAAAATTATCGAAAATGAAACTAACACGCTTAAAAAATATCTTATAATGAATGAATTTATCTTAAATTATATCAATATTGAGCCCTTGATCTCTTCATTGATTAAAATAGAGGGAAAAGTTCTTCCAAAACAATTGCCTGTAAAATCAAAATATGCAATACAATATCTTCAATTATTTGCTATTGGTAAAAAGAAGATATCTTTTGACACAAAAACTAGTATTCTGCACAAAATTCTTAAACATTAGGATAATAAGCTTGCTTGCTTTAATAATTCTTTCACATTCTTTTGTAAATTCATTGACATTTGTGTGATTATTTCTTTTAATATTTTTGGATCTTCTTTTATTATCTTATTTGATATTTCATCTTTATTATAAGATGCTATATCTGAAAAATTTGAATTTACAATTGGAATATATTTGATAATATTGTTTAATGTTTTATCTTTATCAAAATCAATATTTAATTTAGAAAAATATATGACTTGATTCAATGATAGAGTTAATAAATAAAATATTTGAATATTGTTCCAGCTTGGTTTTATTGAACTGTCATATTCATTCCATTCTTTGTATGGAATTTCTGATTCTAAGATATTTCCCAGTGTTCTAAGACTTGCTTTAATTGCATTGAATATTTTTTCGGTATCTCTAGTTTGGAGCGCAGATTTTATTTTTGTAGAATCTTGTACTAAATTTATATTATTATTTTCAAGTGATGCAGTTAGTTCGTCAAACTTTTTATATTTATTATCTAAATTATCCCAATTGCTATCTGTATTCTCTTTTAAAAGTTCAAATATTATTGATATTATAGAAAAAATTTTGAAACTGGTATCATAAATATATGTTGAATAATTTATTTGATTTATTTTATTTTCTTGTTTTAATTGTTGGTTTTTTTCTTCTTCACTTTTAAGATTCTTTTTCAATGAATCAATTTTTTCCATAATTTCTATTACTTCGGCAGGAGTATTGAAAATAATATTTTTTATGACTTTTTGATCTGAAATTATATAATTAACACTTATCTCAAAATATGATTTTTTATTAATAGACATTATTGATTTGATTGGAATTTTCAGTATAGGTTCAAATTTTTTTGATATAAATCCAATTTTTCTTTCAAAAGATAGACTTTCATTTGATACACATATTCTGCCTTTTGTCTTTACTTCATTGTCATCAACCATGATGGAATCATATTGGATTATTTGACTCCTCTTCATGCCTATTTTATCGAATATTACTATAGTATTTACGTATTATTAGAAAAATTATTTGTATAACTATGTGTTATTTTAATTGTTGATATGAGTATCCGAATTAGTTCCAATAATCGTAAACAAAGTTATACTTCTTTTATTTTTTGTCCTAATGGACATAAGAATGTAAGTGGATTGGATGACTGCGCAACTTGTGATATGCCCCTTATTGATTTTCAACAAGAATTAAAATCTATTATTGATATGTTTGAAAATCAAAATCTCAAAGAAACCAAAAAAATCATTAATCTTGGTATTGGCTTATATGGTTCTCAAACTATTTTTAATCTCAGTACAAATATCTATCAACCATCTTCTAATTATCTGGTATTGGGTTCTTCTAAATCAGATTTAGAATTGTTTTCAAATATAAAAACTGATGTTGAATCTAATAATGGAATATTTACATTTGATTTGAATACCAGTAATGAAATTAATCTTTGGAGTAATATAGAATCTAGTTTGTCTGAAAATAAACAATTAGATGATTACATCCGACGAGTCGGTATTAATGAGAATATTAAAGACCAGACTGTTATATTGACCGGTTTACTGGGCGAACCATTAGTTTCTGCTATAACGCCTTATGTGCTTCGTAAAATCCAATCAATTAATCAAGGAACATCTAGAATTATTTTTTCTGCCTTACCATCAACTAATGACACTGATCAAATTCAATTTAATGCATATTGTGGACTCTCTCGAATAATTAAAAGTCAAAAGGCTTCGGGAGATATCTTGGTGGTTCTTCAAGGTAACGCACTTGAAAAAATGGTAGGAATAGATCGTTCTGGTCAAACATTAAATTCAGAGGTTTTAGTTCCTCGAATGCTTAATTTAATATCTGAACATGGAACGACTATTAATAACTTGAGTAGAATTGCAAAATCTCTAAAAGTACTTGCATTTTCTCCGGTTTATGTCTATGGGAGAAGCTATGAAATATATGATAATATAAAAAATATTCTTGACGACGCTGCATATTTCCCACTTTCTCCATTCGAATTTGAATCAATTATTCTGAGTATTGCTATAATCAGAGTTCCTGAAAATGTTCTCCAAAATATATCTTCCAAACGTATAGAAGATGATTATAATTCTTGGAATAGGAAAAGATTTCCTGTACTTAAAGAATCATTGTTACACATTGTTCCTGTACGTGAGAGTTCTGATAGAATAGATGTTTTATTATTATTAGGAGGCGCAAAATTAGAAAATATAATCAAGCCCTTACAGAATGGCTATGACCGTTTCAAGTCATATATTCAGGATATGGAGCTGTGGGACGAATTCAATATTACTGAAGACGACCTTAAAAAACTAGAAAATACTGTTGTAATTTATGATAAAAATTTAAACAAATTGTTAAGAACCCACAGATGATTTCTTTTTATCTTCAGGTATTACTCTCGAAAAAGCAATTTGTACACCGTAGGATATCACTGCAATTATTATAAAAATACCTGCTGTTATGAAACTAACCATGGAATCGGATCTAAATAAATTAACTCTAATACTTATGTCATCATCATTAATTCGTTTTGAAATTTCTTCTAGTTCGCCTCTATAACTAATTATAAATTTATAATTCCCCGGGTGAAGTTGTTCGAATATCGCCTGATTACTTATTTGCGTTCTATTTTCAGTTTCCCCGATCATTTTTATTTCGGCATTATTAATTATTCTATTTAGTGGGTCCTTCAATTCGAATGAAACTTTATATGTTTTTAAGAAAATTATAATTCTTTTTTCTTGGATTTCTTTTTCCATATTGAATACGTAATTTATTTTTATTACTGGAAGCATGTCATCATCTATTATTTCTATTGGTATTCTTTGTCCTTCTATTATTACAGTTATATCAGTTACTTCTGAATTCAGTTTTGAAAATATTTCTCTAGGCATGCTTATTATCACTGTTCCCACATTACCTTTATTACCAATTACTGTGATTTCTATTGCCGTTAGTCTTCTTTGTTGATCTTCTCTAATGATTGATGAATTTGATATAATATTAATTTTATTTTCATCGAATTCCAACGTAACAAATTCATATATCGATAATTTATTTCCTTCCTGCACAATTTTATATTCTATTTTCGACTTTGAAAATAAAGTCGCTGAAATAGAAGTTACTTTATATTCAAAATTAATCGAATTCAATACATTTAGTTGAAATTGTTTTCCCAATGGTCCTTCTATGTTTATTAAAATATATTCTAAATCTACACCTTCTGACAACATGACTAATTTTATAAATCTCGATAAACTCTCTTCTTGATTATTCTCTGACCATGAATATGTAACTAAAGTCCCATTAGTAATGAAATTACGATTTGAATCCAATATATTCACATCTACATTCCCTTCTACAAAAATTATTGATCCGGGATTAAAAATTGGCACTTTCCCACTGTATGATTCAGTTATATCTATATTGCATATAGTACTGCATTGATACATCATAGCGGATAATATTCCACCTCGCTTTGGCATTGCATTGAATATCTCACGTTGATTAAATTCACCTTGTAAATTCTCCGGTAGCGATAAATCAATAGACATTGTTCCCATTAATGGATCAATAATTATCCACTGATTATCTAATTTTACTTCAAGCCATGTATGTAGTTCAACATTTGGTGTAATCATGTTTGTCGATGTACCCAAAACGCCTATAACCGGTCTTACTTCAATTCCCATTGATTTCAATAAGCCTCCATATAGAATTTGTGCTGTTCTTGAATCTCCTTCTATAATATTATTACTATTAGCACAACCCATGACTCCAAATTCACGTATTAATTCTGAAACACTATGTGGTTGTATTTCAGGTACACTTATAATTTTTGATGATATAAATTTTAAAATTAGTTTTGCTTTTTCTAATTCAGTTGCACTTTCTTGTAGCATTGTTTGTTCAATGATTTCTGCTGCACAAATTATTACCCTCTCATCTGGTTCCATTAAATTATTAAACTCAGGAAGATGTTTAGCGCTAAGCATTTTACCCGTATTTATTACAATTCTTTTTTCATTTTGCGAAAATATTTTAAATTCTTTATTAAACTCCTTTGATTCTGTTTGTGCAGTCTTTTCCAGTGTAAATTTTATTGTTCCGATGCCTTGTTTTGTATAATTAATCATAAATGCTATAGTTTTTTCTTCATTTGCATCGATAAATATTTCAATTTCTGACGGTGTAATGATAAGTCCATTTATATCCGTTTCTACTTTTATTGTTATGTCTCCTCCTCTAAGATGATTATTCGCTAAATTCAACCACATATATGAATGTTCTCCCTCAAATCCGTTATTTGCCATCTCTACCGATAATATTTGTACATTAGGAAGAAGCTGATATTCTAAAATGATATTTATTGGTTCATTGACATTTATTCTCCAAGGATTATTAGTTATATGCTCTCTTCCTAGACCACTTTCGATAATCCATTGTTTAAAACCATATTCGTTGATTTTCTCGTCTGCTACTAAATCAATTTGCTCTCCTCTGTCGATCCATTCCTCTGCTGGAAACTTAATTATTTCATTCAGAAATTCAGGTTCTACTGTTCGCCTTATTTTATATTGTAATATATAATTCGCAAAAATTTCTTTTGGTGCATCCATTACTACATCGGTCTTTTTATTTTCAATGAATATTGCCCCATCCCAGTTTTGAAATCTGTATCTTGATGTACTTGTTATATCTACTATCGGCATTGTACTTATTGAAAGCTCGGTAAATTCTTTATACCATCCTTCACCCAACGGTTTTGTAACACCAAATGGTGTAGTTCTAAGTCCGAGGAAAAATTCTTTATCAAATTCCGCTCTAAACGTTCTATGTTCCCTAATTGTTTCTGTTCTTTTCATTGCTACATTTCCATCGTTCCAAGAATTAAATTTGTATCGTACCCCAATTCTTTCATCAATTATATCAGTGTGGATTGCTATTGTGATATTGGTTCCTTCAACATATCTCCTATGAACAGGCAACTCTTCTACTTGTATTGGGAAATCATTTACAAAAATTTGAATAATAGCCAATTTATCTCCGTCTATTCTATGGGTCGAATCAAAAAATATATCGAATAACTCTTTAACAGTTAAGTACGCTGTTACTGTAGTTTCAGAATTTAGAGATGTCGCCGCAATAATTATGGGATGTTCACTAATTGGTTCGGTACTATCAGTTGTTTGTATACGCAACTGAATTTTATCTTTAATTTCGCCAGGTGCTAATGACACTGGATTGGGTATGAACTCTACTTGCATGTCGTTAGGTAATTCTGTTTTTAAACTGACACTTCCATCAAAACCTCCAAGTGATATCAATGTTATATTGAATAATGCTTGGTCTCCTTGATTGATTGTTTGTTTACTTGGTGTGATAGTCATTGATATATCCACTTTCGGCACATCAATAGAAAATGTTGCAGTTTTTGATAACTCACTTGTTATTGTATCTTCCCCAATTATTTGCACACTGTAAAGTTTTGGATCTACAGAATTTGACAGTGTAACCAAAACACTAGTTTCAGATGTTTCATTTGGCGGTGGAGTTATAATATTATCTGGAGTGAATTCTATTGAAATTCCTACGCCTCCTCCTGCATATGATAGTTTAACTGGAGAGTTAAACCCATCAATTGATCGTACAGATACAGTCAGAGTTTTTTGATCTCCTGCATTTATTATGTTACTATCTGGTTCCACTGAAAGTTCAAAATGTCCTTTTGCACTTAGTGTTATGGTCGTACTACTCGTGCCATAGTTGGTTTTTGAGGCTTCGGCTTTAATTATTACTATTCCTTTAATTACCTCGAATTGATCGGAAAATTTTCCATTTGAATCGGTAATGCCTGTAATAGAAGATAATGAATTTGAAAAACTTCCACTTCCGCCTGAAAATGATAGCGTTACATTTGCTCCGGAAACCACAATTTCGTTGCCATCTTTGATAGTCGCTGTAATTACACTTTCTTGAAAAATAACTACAGGATTAGGATCTGCTGTTAATTCTATCTGAAGCGTATTTGGTATAATTTTCAAAGTAATTGTGATGATATGTTCCAAATTTCCGACTTTAGCTTTTATATCTACAGGAACGCCATTGCCATTTTCTACTGCATTGCTATTGATTGTAAATCTAATATTTGTAGTGTCTTGTGTTCCTTCAGGAACGTTTATACTTTCTAAGTTTTCAATTACTGCTCCGGTTACTGTTGGCAAAATCAAATCTATCGACCCGGAAAATTTATTCAATGATTTTGCTGTTAATATGATTGATTCACTTTGTCCAGGCATAAGTGTAACTGTAGATGATGATGTAGAAAGTTCAAAATCTGAAATATATACCGTTATTGTTTTTGTCACATCATTCGCATTTACATCTTCAGAATCCTTATCTAATGTAGCTCTGATTATTATATTGTAACTCCCACTTTCTACACTAAGAGGTACTGTAATGGTCAAGTCTAAACTATAACTTGTTGTGCCTACAAATACCGAAGCGCTAAAAGGACTAACAATACTTGTGCTAACTCCAGTAGGTAAACTCTCTATACTTATTGACACTGTTCTTACAGGAGTTCCACTTCCTAGCGTGCTATTTACTTTTGTTATATCTAATGTGATTGTTCCACTGCTGCCTTTTGTAATTGCAATATATTCTGATGGAATCGTATCAATAGAAATTTCGTCACTTTCACCCTGACTCGTTGGAACTATAATTGGAGTCTGCAATAATAAAATTAAACAAATTAAACAAAATAATAATCCTTGATTCCCTTTCATCTTTTAATTATAACCCATAACAACATTTAAAATTTTGATTAAAATGGGTTAAATTAATGACATTAGCTAGACCTTTCTTTAATTTACATTTAATTCAATTAATGTTGATTTTTTTATGACATCTTTATTGATTAGAGTTTCTTTTCCAGTTGTCATATTACGCAGAATAACTTTTCCTTCAGAATATTCTTTATCAGCAAATAGAATTAATATTTTACAGTTACGTAAAGCAGCAAATTCAAATTGCCTCCTTAATTTTTTCTTCGTTAAATCATAAGAAACAGGTAATCCCTGTTCTCTAAGTTGTTTTGCCAAGGATAGTATTTCTTTTTTAAATTTATAATTTGTATAAGCGATATAAATAATATTATTATCTATATTTGATGGTTTTTTTAGTGCAGATATCATTCTCTCTACTCCACCAGCAATTCCAACTGCACCTAAATCACTTCTTCCAAAATTTTCTGGCAGTTTATCATATCTGCCTCCACCCGCAATTGATCCAATATCTGGATCGTCGCTATTAATTACTTCAAATACTACACCAGAATAATAATCTAAACCTCGAACTAATCCAAAGTCTATTTCAATATTTTTAATATTTCGATCTTTCAGAAGATCTACAAGATTTATAATATCTTGACATTCTATATTTTTCATATTATTATTTTCTATTAAATGTTCAGGTGAATATTTCATTTTTCCAAATTCTAGAAGATTTAAAATTGTTTCTTGTGATATTCCAGATTGTTTCGCTTCATCAATTATTTCATTATCATTCTTTTTATTTGTTTTATCTAGAAGGCGTAGTAGTTTTTTTATTTTTTCTAAATCATTTTCTTTTAATTCTTTTTTTATAAAGTTTTCTGCAAGCCTTCTATCGCCTATTTTAATTATGAGATTTTTCAACCCCAATTTATTAAAAAGAAATGTAGTAAAATCTATAATTTCAGCTTCGGCTTCTAATTCATTCTCTCCATAAATTTCAGCATTCCATTGATGAAACCATCTATATCTCCCATGTTGCGGTTCATCATATCTGAACATACCTCCAAACGTCCCTATTTTGGCAGGTAATGCAATTCCTTTTTTTTGGGTTATGTTTCTTGTTACGCCTACAGTTAGATCAAATCTTAATCCTAATTCTCTGTCTCCCTTGTCTTTGAAATAATATATCTCATCTCTGATTGCTAGACCTCCTTTTGCTTCTAATGTTGATAACATTTCTATGGGTGATGGTTCCATTATTCTAAAATTAAAAACCTTACATGTTTGCTTGAACGCTTCTCTAACCTCTTCGATTATAGAATATTCTATTGGTTCTATATCTCTCATCCCTCTAGGCAGCTTGAATTCCATAATATTACTCAATCATTAATGTTATAACACTAATTAAACAAAATATATTTGATACAAATATAATTTTTTTTACCTAAATCCAAATACTATTTATTTCATATTCTTTCAATTCTAACATGAATGATGATAAATCACAATCTATAAAACCTGATTTTTGCTTGGATATGAGGGGGTACTTTTGCCCAGAACCGGTTTTTCGTACACGTCAAAAAATTTTGGAAATGAAAAAGGGTGATATCCTTGAAGTATTAGCTGATGATCCCGTTGCAGAAGAAGATATTAAATTTTGGATTAAAAAAACAGGACATGATTTGATTTTTTTCAATAAAACCGAAAAATTATTAAAATTTTTTATTTGTAAGATTAAATAATATAACTTTTTTAATATCTTTGACTGCCTATGACAAAAACTGATGTTGTATTACGTGTAGCTGGAGCAGCTGGTGATGGAATAGCATCTACAGGTGAATCATTTGCAAAAATTTGTTCAAGAAGTGGTTTACATCTATTAGCTTACAATAGTTATCAATCTGTCATACGAGGAGGTTTTATTTGGTTACAAATTCGTGTATCACATGAAAAAGTTTTATCACATGGAAACAAAGTTGATTTTTTAATTGCTTTAAACCATCGTGAATTTGAAAGAAATTGTGTTGATATTGCTCCTGGTGGTGCAATATTGTACAATAGTGATAAAATTAAGCCAAATAAAGATAAAGTCAACGGAAATATAATATTATGTCCTCTGCCCGTCGGTCAGATAATTAAAGATATTGGTCGTAATCCTATTTTACAAAATACGGTTGCACTTGGTGCATTGATTAAGCTATTGGATTTAGATTTTGAAAATATGGCGAACGTTATTCGGGATTATTTTGGAAAAAAGAAACAAATTGCTATGGAAGTTAATTTACAAGTTTCTAAAGCAGGTTATGATTATGCAGAAAAAAATTTCCCTCAATTTGATTTTATTTTAGAAACTGATCTTGACAATAAAAGACCTGTTTTAACAGGGAATCAAGCATTATCATTGGGTGCAATATCTGCAGGTTGTAAGTTTTATGCAGCATATCCTATGACTCCAGCTTCAGGTATATTACACTGGCTTTCTGCACATTCAACACAAACTGGTATGGTTGTTAAACAAGCAGAAGATGAAATTGCAGTAATTAATATGGCAATTGGTGCATCTTTTGCAGGTGCTAGGTCTATGGTGGGTACATCTGGAGGTGGTTTTTCATTAATGACTGAAGCTATTGGACTTGCAGGACAGACAGAAACACCTCTAGTGATAATTAATTCTATGAGAGGTGGTCCATCTACTGGATTGCCGACCAAAACAGAACAAGCCGATTTGTTCCAAGCTATTGGTGCATCACAAGGAGATTTCCCTAAAGTTGTTATCGCACCATCTACTGTTGAAGATTGTTATTATTCAACTATTGAGGCGTTTAATCTTGCTGATAAATATCAACTTCCTGTTATCTTGTTATCTGATCTTTTTCTCTCTGAACACATGGAATCAGTTGATCAATTTAATTTTGATGCAATTGTTGATAGAGGTGAAATTGTTAATCATAAACCATCTGACGATACATATAGACGATATAAATTCACATCCACTGGTGTTTCTCCACGTGCTTTTCCCGGAACATCTGGTACTATATTTCAGGCTACAAGTGATGAACATGATGATTTTGGTAATATAATTAGTGATGTTTTTACCGATCCTGAAATGAGAACAAAGATAATGGACAAAAGAATGAAAAAAATGGCTTTTATAAAAAAAGATTTGCCAATTCCTAAGTTATATGGTCCTGATAATGCTAAATTAACTCTAGTTAGTTGGGGTTCAACTTTTAATATTATTAGAGAATCTATGCCTCTTCTATCTCAAGAAAACTTGTCAATAAATCATCTTCATATAAAATATTTAGCACCTTTTCAATCTAGTATCCAAAAAATTCTTGAATTGAGCAATGATACATTGATTATTGAAGGAAATTTCACAGGTCAACTCTCTAAATTAATTACTATGGAAACCGGATTTAAAATTAATCATAGTCTATTTAAGTATGATGGAGAGCCATTTTATACCGAACAAATTACTAATAAAGTGAGGGATATTCTTTAATTGAAGACTGAATCAACAAAAATATCTGATTATAAATCAAATACAACTCCAACTTGGTGTCCTGGTTGTGGTGATTTTGCTGTTCTTAGAGGTATACTAAATGCATTGACTGAATTGCAAATTGATTCTAAAGATGTAGTAATGGTTTCTGGTATTGGTTGTTCTTCAAACATCACGAGTTTTATTAATTCATATGGATTTCATGGTCTACATGGTAGAGCAATACCTGTAGCAAGTGGAATACGATTTGGTAATCATAATCTCAAAGTTATTGCTACTGGTGGTGATGGAGATGGTTATGGAATAGGATTGGGTCATTTCATTCATGCTATGAGACGTAATATTGATCTCACATATATTGTAATGAATAATCAAGTCTATGGTCTGACAACCGGCCAAGCCTCTCCTACTGCTGATAAAGGAATGCTCACAAAGTCTACACCTACTGGTTCATTGGAAATGCCTGTAAATCCAATTGCTTTGGGATTGATTTCTGGCGCAACTTATATTTCTAGAGGTTTTTCAGGTGATTTAGCTCATTTAGCTATGATTACTAAAAATGCCCTTACACATAAGGGATTTTCACTGGTAGACGTTCTTAGTCCTTGTGTTACCTATAATAAGATTCAGACTTATCAATGGCTTCGTGAAAGAGTCTATAAACTGGAAGATGAAAAACATAATCCACGTAATTTGGATTTAGCAATTAAGAAAGCATATGAATGGAATGTTAAAATTCCCATTGGTGTCTTCTATAAAGGAAATCAAGTTACTTACGAAGATGAAGAACCTGGGTTAAAAGATGGTCCTTTGGTTGAACGGCCTCTTAATAATACTGGTGATATGTCTAAAGAAATTATGAAAGAATTTATTTGATTTTTAACTGTGACTATAAATTGTATTGATACTCAATCTCATCATAGTTGAATATCTTAGTAAAATTTCTCACTAGTTTCTCTTTTACCTCGATTTCAGAAATTTCTTTACCCTTCAATTGCTTTAATGAAGTCATTATTTTACTATCAAACCCACATGGTTTAATTGCATTATATGCCTCTAGATCTGTGTTTATATTCAAACAAAATCCATGATACGTAACCCATTTTTTTACCGCTAAACCAATTGAAGCAATTTTTTTTTGTTTATACCACACGCCTGGTTTTCCAGTAATCATATTAGACTCAATATTGTATTCTGTTAATGTATCTATCAAACATTTTTCAATTTTTCTCACTAATACACTGATTGAAATTCCCTTTCCTATTAGATCCATTATAATGTATCCTATCAATTGACCTGGTCCATGGTAAGTAGCACTCCCTCCTCTATCGATCTTAAAAATAGGAAATTTTTCATCAACTAAATCTGAATTATTTGTTTGTTTTCCTAACGTTATGGTTCCTGGATGTTCTACTAGTAATAATGTATCACATATCTGTCTTTTTTTACGTGCATTAACTAGCCTTTTTTGTAATTCCAATGATCTTTTGTATTCTATTTTGCCTAGATCCGCTATTTTAAGAATTGTCATTGTTGAATTAATCTATCTGGATCTTGTAAATAATTTTTAATTGAATTAAGGAATCTTGCAATATCTGCTCCATCTAAAACTCTATGATCAAAGGATAGTGACAAATACACTCTGTCCCTTGCCACAATCTCATTTTCCCAAAGTACAACTTTTTTCATAATTTTATTTACTGCAAGAATTGCTACCTCTGGATGATTGACAATTGGTATTGATGATATTCCACCAATAGATCCTATATTTGTAACTGTGAAGGTTCCTCCTTGTAGATTTTCAATATTTAATTTATTGTTCTTTGCTAAACTTACTAATTCATTAATTTCTTTTGCAAGTTCAAAAATATTTTTTTCTTGTGCTTTTCTAATTACTGGCACTACTAACCCTTGTTCCGTATCTGTTGCTATTCCAATATTGAAATCTCTTTTTATTACTATATCGTTCGTTTCTTCATCTAATGACGCATTAATCTTAGGATTAGTTTTTAATGATTCGATTACGGCTTTTATAATAAATGGCATATATGTTAATTTAATTTCTTTGTTTCTATGATCTTTTAATTTAGTTCTTAATTCTGAAACTCTATTCATGTCTATTTCTTCCATAATCCAAGCTTGCACTACTCTGTGCGATGATTTTGATAATCGCTCTGCAATTGATTTTCGCGTTCCTTTTATTGCTATTCTTTCTTCATTATTGGAACCTTGGAGTTTAGAAAAAAGTTTTACATCTTTTTCAATAATTTTTCCATTTTCTCCTGTCCCAATTACTTTTTTTAAATTTATTCCAAGTTCCTTTGCTAATCTCTTTACTGCGGGGATAGCAATTACTTTTTTATTTTCATTTGTATCTTTTTTCTTTAATTCATTTTTTATTTGACTTTCTGTCTCTGGTAATTTTTGTATTTCTTGATTTGTTTCTGTTTCACTACCATCGTCGATAATAACAATCGTTTCGCCAACTTTTATTATTTCACCTGAATCTGGTCCTACTTCAATTATCTTTCCATTTACTGGAGATGGTAATTCTACTGTTACTTTTTCAGTAATTACTTCTACCAACGGTTGATTTTCCTTTACATTATCTCCTTTTTTAACAAACCACTTGCTTATTTCCCCTTCTACAATCCCTTCTCCAATATCGACCAGTTTAAAATTGTATACCATATAATCACTAGGTGTATTCTACCGTTAATTTAATTTTTTTATATATTCTGTTTACATCAGGCAAATACTGTTTTTCTAATGTGTACGGAAACGGCGTATCTAAACCTGCTACTCTTTGTATTGGCGCTTCTAAATACTCTAAACAGTTTTCAGATATCAATGCTGAAATTTCCGCACTCATTCCAAGTGTTTTTGGTGCTTCATGTACAATGACTACTCTACCTGTTTTTTTTGCTGATTGCAATATGGTATCTGAATCTAGAGGTGAGAGACTTCTTAAATCAATTACTTCTGGATTTATTCCTTCTTCTTTTATTATTGATGTTGCTTCTTTAACTGTCTGCATGGTTGCACCATAACTGATTACAGTTACATCATTTCCTTCTTCAATAATGTTTGCTTTACCTATTGGTATGGTGAAAGATTCTTCAGGAATATCTTCTTTAATTGATCTATAGAATCTTTTTGGCTCAAAGAAAATAACTGGATCCTCATCTCGCATTGCAGATATTAATAATCCTTTGGTATCGTATGGTGTTGAAGGTATGATTACTTTTAGCCCTGCTGTATGTACAAAATAAGTTTCACCACTTTGCGAATGATAAGACCCTCCTTTAATTCCTCCACCATATGGCATTCTAATCACTATTGGGCAGCTGTAAGCACCTCCTGTTCTATATCTAAATTTAGCAAGATCCGATACTATCTGATCAAATGCTGGAAATACAAAATCCATAAATTGGATTTCAACCACAGGTTTTATTCCATATAGCGCCATGCCAATTGCTGTCCCTACAATCCCTGATTCATTTAATGGAGTGTCTATTACTCTTTTTGACCCAAATTTATCATACAAACCTTCTGTTGTTCGAAAAACACCACCCGATTTTCCAATATCTTCTCCTAGAAGAACAATTTTATCATTTTTCTCCATTTCATTATTCAATGCACTTCTCACTGCTTGATTTAATGTCATTATCATGTTCTAGTCTTTCCTTTGATACTTGTTACAAAAAATTCTCCTGCTTTATATGAACTTCTAACTAATGGTCCAGCAGCAATATACATAAATCCCATTTTTAATCCAATGGCTTTTAATTTTTCAAATTTTTTAGGATGCACATATTCTTTTATTTGCACATGAAATGAAGATGGTTGTAGATATTGACCTAGTGTTATTATGCTGACATCTGCTTTTCTTAAATCTCTCATGGTGCGAATTATCTCGTTTTCTGTTTCTCCTAATCCTAACATAATTGATGATTTAGTATAAATTTCTGGCGCAAGCTTTTTGATTGTCTTTAATACATTCAATGATTTGTGATAATTTGCTCTAACATCTCGTATCATTGGACTTAATGACTCGGTAGTTTCTATATTATGTGCAACTACTGTTGGTTTCGAATTTACAATAATAGATAATGAAGACAAATCATTAGCAAAATCAGGAATCAACACTTCGACTAAAATCTTTGGATTTATCTTATGTATTTCATTTACTGTTTGTGCAAAATGACTAGCTCCTCCATCATCAAGATCATCACGATTAACAGATGTTAGAACTACATACTTGAAATTTAATTTGTTAACAGTTTTTGCAACATTTTCTGGCTCAAAAATATCTACTATTCCGTTCGGTTTTCCAGATTTCACATAACAAAATTTACAAACGCGAGTACAAACATCTCCTAATAACATAAAAGTTGCTGTTCCTCCATTCCAACATTCATAAATATTTGGACAATTAGCTTCTTCACATACAGTATGTAAATTTGACATTTTGGTTAATTTTTTAATATGTGAATAATTCGAATCTTTACTCAAACTAATCTTTAACCACTCTGGTTTCTGAAGTTTTTGACCGCTCTTTTTATTACCGTGATTTATTCTAGGCAATTCTTAAAATTCTAACTCTGAATACAATAAAATTGTTGTGTTTCTACACACTATTATTCTTTATTTGACTAATTTTTTACAATATTCTTAGGCTATTACCATGTCTTTTAGAGCAGTATTTGGAACAACAAATGGAAATACATCTTCATCTGGATTTATTGGCACATCTATAATTGTAGTAATGTTACTATTTAGAGCTGTTTTCAATGCATTTTCAAATTCATTCATAGATTGGGCTCTTATCCCTTCTGCACCATAGGCCTCAGCAATTTTCACATAGTCTGGTATTCCTTTTAATTCCACACCAATGTATTTTCTTTCATAGAATAATCTTTGCCATTGAGCTACCATTCCTAACATTCCATTATTAAAAATTACTGTTATTACAGGCAAATCTTCTGTTACAGAAGTTGCTAATGCTGATTCAGTCATTTGTACACTTCCATCCCCTGCTATATCGATTACGGGTAAATCTTGCCTAGCAAATTTTGCACCGACAGCGGCTGGAAGGCCCCAGCCCATTGTTCCTAGACCTGTCGAAGTAAAGAATGTTCCAGGTTCTATAACATCAAAGTGTAACGATGCCCACATTTGATGTTGACCTACTTCTGTTGTATAAAGACAAGCAGCAGGTAGAATTTCTCTCATTTTCTTTAATAGTCTTGGTCCAGTAATTTCTCTTGGCGCGGGTAATGGTTTATTTCTCCAAATATCTTTTATTTCTTTAACATGTTTAATCCATGGATAATCTTCATTCTTACTTTTTGCTTTCTGTTCTAATGATGATAATAATAACTTTAATGTATTTTTTATATCGCCTATTAAACCAATATCTACATCTTTATTTTTTCCTATTTCTGATGGATCTATATCGGCATGAATTATTTTCATTTCATTACCAAATGTATCCCATTTTCCAACCGAACGATCAGAAAATCTTGCTCCTGCAGCTAGTAATACATCTGCCTCTAATACTAATTTGTTTGCTTCGATATGTCCATGCATTCCAATTGGTCCTAGAGAAAGATAATGAGTTTCTGAAAATCCGCCCTTTCCTTTAAACGTTGATACAACTGGGGACATTAAAAATTCTGCCACGGCTTGCAGTTCTTTAAACGCACCTGATATTATTATGCCTCCTCCTGTCATTATCATTGGCCGTTCTGCTTTTAATAACAATTCTGCTGCTTTGTTCACCATTGTAATATCAGGTGTGATTATAGGATTTGCTTTTCGTAAATTTACTTTTTTCGGAAAAGTAATATCCATTTTATCAACCTGAGCATTTTTAGGTATATCGATTAAAACAGGACCTGGTCTGCCAGATGTAGCAATATAAAATGAATTTTTTATCATTTGTGGAACTTCAGCAGATGTAAGTGGTTGATATGTATATTTTGTAACTGGTGTGGCAATACCTATTGTATCGCATTCTTGAAATGCATCTTTTCCTATCATATTTGTCGCCACTTGTCCAGTTATTGCTATCATTGGCGAAGAATCTGCAAAAGCAGTTGCAAGTCCTGTAATTAGATTAGTAGCTCCTGGACCTGATGTTGCAAAACAAACACCGGGCTTTCTTGATGCTCTGGCATATCCATCTGCCATATGCGCTGCGCACTGTTCATGACGAGCTAAAATATGACGAATTTCACTATCATGTAGTGTATCATATATAGGTAGATTTGCACCGCCAGGTAAGCCAAAAACACCTTCTACTTTTTCGTCTATTAATGCCTTTATAAGCGCCTCAGCACCCGTCATTTCAACCAAGATAAATACATTCTCCATTTAATGATAAATAGCTAAAAAACTCGCTATTGTCAATTGACAACTATACGAATAACTACAAAAATTGATCCTTTAGAAAATTCTGAATTATTTTTCATAGCAGTTAAATTAATTCCAACATTATTCATGATATAAATATATCGGATTTCGGTTCATTTATAGACAAGTCTTATTTTCTGTATTATATTGTGAATGATTATGAAGCAAAATGTATTTTTTGTGATATTATTCAAGGTACACGAGAAGCAATTGTTATCTTCGAAAATTCATTATTCATCTCTATTATGGATAAATTTCCTATAAATCGTGGTCATTTGCTAGTTTTACCTAAACAACATTATCCTTACATAACTGATATGAAAAAAGATGATGTATCGAAATTATTCGAGATTGTTTCTATATTGACAAATGTGATATGGAGTGTTGTTCATGCAGATGGTGTTAATATAGGTCAATCCAATGGAAAAGCTGCAAGTCAGGATATATTTCATGTTCACGTTCATATTATTCCTAGATTTAATGATGATACAGGACATAATTTTTGGCCGCCGAGAAAAAACTTTACTTATGATGAACTAAAAGATATATCAATTCAAATAAAAAATCAACTTAAAAAGAATAATATCAAATTCATATAATTTTAAACACTTAAGCATATTAGTTTTTTTAATATAAATGGACTGAATATTTTCCCACGACGGGCTGGAAATTTTCATTACAACGGCCAATCGTCTAGCTTGGTAGGATACCCCCTTGGCATGGGGGAGGTCGAGGGTTCAAATCCCTCCCGGTCCACTTATTGAGATTGTTTTATAATAAATATTATGATGCCGATAGTTTTTTTTCTTATAGAAATTATTATATCCATTGGTTAATAACATGATTCAATAATGTATAGTATTAAATTTGTTTTTGCAATGCCCCTTATATTGATTCTTTTTAGTCAATTATTCTTAATTGTTCCTCCTGTTAATGCAGAGAGCTCTATATCCAACGCAGAATTAATTTCCTCTGGTAAAATAGATGGAACATGGGCTGAAGGGTATAGTATTGAAGTTTATTATAAAATTAATGTTCTTGCAGGTCAACAAGTTTCAATATTACTTGGTGTTCCTTCTGGTAGCGATTTAGATCTATTTTTACTTGATCCAGGAAGTTCAGATAATGACGAAATTAAATTAGATTCATCAAAAAAACGTACTGGAGAAGACGAATCCATTGATTATACGGCATCAAAATCGGGTCTTTATTACTTAAAAATATCAGGAAGAAAATACTCAGGCACTGGTAATTATGACTTGAAAATATTCGTTACACAATTTGAAATTCTTTTCTCAGATTGGGGTACGCAAGAAGTTCCAATTGAGGTCGCACCGGGTGATTTAGGTTCGAATCTGAATGTTATTATTAGACATGGTGGTTCTTTTGACATTATTGACGTTTCTATTACGATGATTCTTCCTCAACATTTAACAAATCGTACTGGTGGTAATATGTTGTTTGGTATTTCTTCTACTACGTTAAAGTCTGGAAACATTTTATCTTTTAACTTTTTAGTTGACATTGATGATAATGCTAAATTAGAACTTCTAAAATTACCATTGATTATTAATTATAAAACTATTGATTCTGTAATTGGTTTGACTATAGATAGAGAAGTTAAAGTTCAAATAACTGGACGTAGTTTTTTGAAAATTACTTCAAATATGCAGACATTTTCTCCAAACCAATCTAACGATCTCGAACTTATTATTACTAATGATGGAACACGACGAACAGGTTCTGTGGATTTTTCTATTACTATTCCTCCACCTTTAAGTCTTCTAGGCTCAGATAATAAATGGAAATTTAGTTCACTTTCACCTAATGGTTCAGTAACACTTCAGACATCAATATTTGCTCCAATTTCTACTGCTGGACAAACTTTCCAATTAATCTGTACTATGATTTATACAGATTCATTTGGTAATGACATCTCAGAAACTCGTACAATTAATATTCGGATTGATGAAATGGGTAGGCGAGGAATAGTAATTGTAGATGCATTTTGGGGTTCTGGTAACAATAAAATAAATGTTGAACCTGGGGATAAGGGTGTTGGACTCACCATTATAATCCAAAATCGAGATAGCGGTCCTGTTAGTGGCATTCAAGGCACGCTTACACTAACTGACCCATTTACAACCAATAATGATAATTTTATCTCTAACTCTTTCGGCAATGTTGTATCAAGTGGTTCAACTACATCTGCAGAATTTTTAATTAACATAAATAATAATGCCGATTTAGGAACTTATACTATAAGTATTGATCTTTCATATCTAGATAAGGATTCTATTTTAAGGTCTGATAGTCTTTTGTTTTCTATAAATATAGAAGGTGTTAGTGATATAGGTATCAGTCTCGACGAAAATGTCTTCTTCGTTGGAACTTTAAACAATTTAGTAATTGATATAGATAATATAGGAAGCGCACCTGTTTATTCACTAAAAGTTTTATTATCATATTCTAATTCTCAAGGCTTCTTAAGTACTGCAGAAGGTGATACTGAGAGAAAAATCAGCTTATTGGAATCAGGCAATTCAGAATCATTAACTTTTAAAACTTATGTCTCTCCAAATGCTCAACAAGGATTATACTTTGTGACAATAACCGTTTCATATCGCACTGCTAACGGGGAAATATATCAAGAAATTCAAGAAATTGGAATTGTAGTAAAGGAAGATTGTTCTGCTCCTAATATGATTTGGTTACTTCCAGCATGTTGGTCTTCACCAATTTCTATTCTAGTACCTGATAATATATTACAATCAGGTCGTGTGACTAAATCTAACATTATAATACAGAATATTGACGATAAACCTATATCGAATCTGGTAATAGATTTACAATTCACTTCTGTTCAAAATTCTTTCCCTATCTTTTTAAATTCTGGAAGTTCTATTTGGAAATTCCTTAGCTTAGATTCCTCAGAATCCATTACAATAAGTCCTGAGATTTTTACTTCCCTAAGTTTTACTGATAGTTCTTTTCCAATACAAATCTCTATATCTTATTTAGATGTCAATGGCATTCATCATGATGAAATTCGGCAGATAGGATTTACCATTCGAGGAAATATTGATATTGAATCTAGTTCAGTGACTTTTTCCCCTATTATTATTCCTTCTGGAGGCAATGCCAGTTTAATCGGTAGTATATTGAACATGGGTGATAAAGAAGCACAATTTTTGACTCTATCAATTGCCTCTTCTGACTTTATTATAACTAATTCTGAAAGTATTCAATATATTGGTGAAGTTGATCCAGATTCGCTTGTTCCTTTTAGCCTTAAATTCCAAGTTAGTGAATCATCACCGAATGGACAAATTCCAATTGAATTAGTATTTAGTTATGATGATTCATATGGAAATACATATACTATTTCAGAATTCTTTAACTTGACCATCGATGGAAGTATCTTTGATTCTATTTCCTCACAAGTTCAAAACTGTCCTGAATCGAATAATCTTTTATTACCCGGCGGCCTTTCACAAATATTTCTATCACCACAAGATGATTGTCCTAATGGCATATCCCAATTTTTTAGCATGCCCTTAATGATAGGAACTGGCATCTTTATTTTTATAATTGTAATCTTACTTATTCGACGTCGAAGCAATAACAATCAACCATTTTAGGCCAAGGATCTTGTCTACTCCGATTGTAAAAACTCAATCATTAAATAAAGTGTACCGTGGTAGCGGAATAGATACTATAGCTTTAGATAATGTTGACTTGGAAATTCATTCAGGAGAATTCATTGCAATAATGGGTCCTTCAGGTAGTGGAAAATCAACATTATTAAACTTAATTGGAGCTCTAGATTCACCAAGTTCCGGTAAAATATTTATTGATGGAATTGAAATAACCTCTCTTAATTCTGCTAATCTGGCTCTTTTACGTAATAAAAAATTTGGTTTTATATTTCAATCTTTTAATTTAATTTCACGATTAACTTCATTAGCTAATGTTGAAATTCCATTATCTATATTGGGAATATCCTCTAAACGACGAAAAAAACGTTCTTATGAAATGTTAAAAATGGTTGGTCTGGGTGATCGTTGGCATCATAAACCACATGAATTGAGTGGTGGTGAACAACAAAGAGTTGCTATTGCTCGAGCTTTATCAACAAATCCTTCTATAATTCTAGGAGATGAACCTACTGGAAATCTTGATTCAAAAACAGGATCAAATATAATAAAATTATTAAAGGAACTAAATACTACAACAGGAAAGACCGTGATATTAATTACCCATGATTCTAATATTGCACGGGAGGCCAGCAGAGTCATCTCTGTCCGTGACGGAAAAATTGAAGATTATAATCTTGACCTTGAAAACCCAATAAAAAATGACTAATTAAATATTCATATATCTGCCCACTCTAAATATACTAATTGTCTGAATTTAATCCTATTATCACAATTCTTGCAATTGGTTTATTAATTATAACCGCAAAAATTTTTGCGATAGTTTTTCGTCATCTAAAACTTCCTGAAGTAATTGGAGAAATTATTGCCGGTATGATTTTTGGTCCATTTGCAATAGGTGGTCTGATTATATTGGCAGGCGAACCTCTCTTTAGTGGTCCTGTTAACGAAAACTATGTCCTTGAAACTTTCTTTGAAATTGGAGGCATGGTTATTTTATTTAGTGCAGGATTACATTTTACGTTCAAACAATTTAGAAAAGCTGGTTTACCTGCATTTGTTATAGGAACTACAGGCGTTATTATACCGTTTATATTGGGTTATTATGGAAGTCTATATGTCGGCTTTGAATCACTTGAATCACTACTTATTGGTACTGCTTTAACTGCTACTAGTATTGCCATTACAATAAAAACTCTTGAAGAACTTGGTCAATTAAAGAATACTGAATCTCAAATTATGGTATATTCTGCTGTAGTCGATGATGTATTGGGTCTTGCTCTTCTTGGTATTGTACTTACGATTGGAAGTACTGGTGCAATTCCTGGTTTAGTTAGTATTGCATCTACTACAATATTGACTCTTTCATTATGGGTGATTCTATTGTTGGGTTCAGTCTATCTATTACCGAAATTTCTAAATGTTGTTGCATCTCGTACGCAAGATTTAAAATTAACCAATGACTCTGAAAAATTTCCTAATGTACCTTCGACACTTGAAACCTTAACAATTTTCATTATTCTCACTTGGGGCGCAATTGCATATTACATTGGATTATCACCAATTGTTGGAACATTTGCTGCAGGTATGGCAATTGCTGGCTCACAGTTTAAGCATCAAATTGAAATATTTACTAATCATATTAGAATTATTTTTGCCCCGATATTTTTTGCATATATTGGAGCTCAAATAAATATTGTAGAAATATTTAGTATAGATCTTTTTGCATTTAGCTTCATTTTAGTATTAGCGATGATAGGTAAATTTGTCGGTTGTGGAATTCCAGCATTTATATTTTTACGTGACAAAATTAAAGCCCAACGAATTGGTATAGGAATGGCATCACGCGGTGAAGTAGGAATAGTAGTTGCAGGAATTGGATATTCTGTTGGGATGATTGATAGTTATACGTATACAATTTTGATGGGCGTGATTATGATTACCACTGTTTCCAGTCCTATTCTTTTAAGATTATCGCTTCCCAAAAATTAAAATTCTTATATCCCTAACATTAATTTACTTATTAATGAAAAATCCTATAGAAAATGACGCTGTACTTCTATTACAGGATGGAACTAGATATTTTGGTAAAGGCTTTGGAAAAGCTTCTACCGTAGTTGGCGAAGTCGTTTTTAATACTGGTATGGTTGGATATACTGAATCATTAACTGATCCGTCTTATGGTGGCCAGTTGTTATCTTTTACTTATCCGCTAATTGGAAATTACGGCGTTCCTGCTTATTCAGACATTGATGAATTTTCTCTTCCTCGATATTTTGAATCGTCAAAAATTCAGACAAATGGTGTGATTATTAATCAACTTTGTGAATTGCCTAGTCATTGGAGTTCTACTAGAACATTTGACGAATGGTTAACATCCGAAGGAATAACTGGAATTTCTTCTATAGACACTAGAAGTTTGACAATTAAAATAAGAGAATCAGGTGTTATGATGGGTCTAATTAGTTATGATCCAGATAATAATGATTCTGATCTTAATTCTGTGTTGGACAAGTCACAAACCTATGACGCTCTTGAATTTTTTAAACATACTAGCACTAAAAAACCCAAAACATATGGTACTGCAAATGACAAAGTTGTAATATTGGATTTTGGTGTAAAAAATGGAATTGTCAGAAATATCTTACAGAGGAGTTATTCTGCTGTTATAGTTCCTTATAATTATACTTTTGAACAAATAATGGAATATAATCCAAAGGGAATACTGATCAGTAATGGTCCAGGTGATCCTCAAAGGTGCCAAGATTCTTTTAACACAATTAAAAAAATTTGTAATTCTAATATCCCTATTTTAGGTATTTGTTTAGGACACCAATTAATTGCACTATCTTTGGGAGCTTCTACTTATAAATTACAATATGGACATCGTGGTCAGAATAAATCATGTAAAGATCTAGTTACTGGAAAGAATTTTGTAACAAGTCAAAATCACGGATATGCTGTTGATTATAAATCATTAGATAATACACAGCTCGAACCTTGGTTTATTAATTTAGATGATAATTCTTTAGAAGGAATCAGACATAAGAACAATACTTGTATTGCCGTACAATTTCATCCTGAAGCACATCCCGGTCCTTATGATGCATCATATGTGTTTGATTTATTTTTTAGAATGATGTCGGTGTAAATCATGAATAATAATATTAACAAAGTTCTAGTTCTTGGCAGTGGCGGGATAAAGATTGGTGAAGCTGGCGAGTTTGATTACTCTGGTAGTCAGTGTATGAAAGCTTTGAAAGAAGAGAAAATTGACACTGTTCTAATCAACCCAAATATTGCTACTATTCAAACCGACTCGCGTATATGTGCAAATGTGTATTCTCTTCCTGTTACTCCTGAGTTTGTTACCAAGATAATTGCCAAAGAACGCCCTGATGCTATATTGTTGAGTTTTGGAGGCCAAACTGCATTAAACTGTGGAATTCAACTCGATAAACAAGGAATATTATCAAAATATAACGTGAAAGTCTTGGGTACTAAGATACGTGGAATCGAAATAACTGAAGATCGAGATCATTTCAAGAAAAAGATGAAGGAACACGGTATTAAAACACCAGAAAGTAGAGCTGTGTATTCTCTTGAAGAAGCCCAAGAATATGTAAAAGAACTTGATTATCCAGTAATGATTCGAGCTGCTTACACATTAGGTGGAAAAGGTGGCGGTGTTGCACACAACGAATATGAATTTGAGGAAATCATTGTTAAAGGGCTGGCTCATAGTCTCACTAAACAGGTTCTTATTGAAAGATATCTAGGTTCTTGGAAACAAATCGAATATGAAATTATGCGTGATGCCGAAGGTAATTGTGTTACTGTTTGTAATATGGAGAACGTCTTAGGAATGAGAGTTCACACAGGTGATAATATAGTAGTTGCACCATCACAAACGTTGAATAACCGAGAATATCACAAATTAAGAACACTTGCAATAAAAGCTGCAACTGTCTGTGATATTATTGGAGAATGTAATGTCCAGTTCTCATTGGATCCTAATTCTGAAGATTATAATGTAATTGAAATAAATGCTAGATTGTCTCGTTCATCTGCACTTGCATCAAAAGCAACAGGTTATCCATTAGCTTATCTTGCTACAAAAGTTGTTTTAGGTAAAACACTCCCTGAACTATTTAATCAAGTAACTGGTGTAACTACTGCTTGTTTTGAGCCTTCCTTAGATTATATAGTTGTCAAAATGCCTAGATGGGATCTCAACAAATTTGAACACGTATCTAGAAGAATTGGAACTCAAATGAAATCGGTTGGTGAAATAATGTCGATCGGAAGATCTTTTGAAGAAGCATTACAGAAAGCTATTCGAATGGTGGATATTGGCCGATTTGGACTTTGTCATCCTTATGAAGAATCTAATCTTTCCCAAGAAACAATTGAATCTCGTCTTATTCATTCTGAAGATGAAATTTTGTTTCATATAGTTGATTCTTTACGTTCAGGAATGTCTATTAGTGACGTTTCTAGACTATCTGAAGTAGATCCATGGTTTATTAATAAAATAAATAACATATTAAAAATAGAACAAAAATTATCAAAAAATCCGGATTCATTTGATAAATCTCTACTTCTTGAAGCTAAGAAAAATGGTTTTTCTGATAAGCAATTATCACTTTACTTGAACAAAGATGAATCAAAAATAAGAGAAATGAGGCTAAGCCATGGTATTGTTCCTATTACAAGGCAAATAGATACTCTTGCCGCAGAATGGCCAGCTAAAACCAATTATCTCTATATGACATATGATGGCTTACGTGACGATATTACATATTCAAAAAAAAATAAACTCATTGTTCTTGGAGCTGGTACGTACAGAATTGGTAGTTCAGTTGAATTTGATTGGTGTACTATGAATATGGTTTGGGCATTAAAAGAAAATGGTTATAATATAATTGTTGTGAATTGCAATCCTGAAACTGTTTCTACTGATTATGATATGAGTGATAGTCTGTATTTTGAAGAAATTACACTAGAAAGGATATTAGATATTTATGATAAAGAACAACCTGATGGTCTTGTAGCATGTGTAGGAGGACAAATTGCAAATAACTTGGCAAACAAATTAACTAATTATAATGTGAAATTATTTGGTACTACAAGCTCTAATATCGATAGAGCTGAAAATCGTGAAAAATTTAGTGCGTTATTAGACAAGATTAATGTATCTCAACCTTCTTGGCAAATATTTACTTCTATTGATGAAGCATCTAAATTTGCCACAGAACAAAAATACCCATTGTTAGTACGTCCTTCTTATGTATTGAGTGGATCTGCTATGAGAGTAATTTGGAATAGTGATCAATTAAAACGATTTCTTGAAAATGCAGCAAAAGTCAATACAGATTATCCTGTTGTAATTAGTAAATTTATTCAAAATGCTCGTGAACTAGAAGTTGATGCAGTATCTGATGGCAATAATGTTTTCATTGCTGCTATTCTCGAGCATATTGAGAAAGCAGGTGTTCACTCTGGAGATGCAATAATGACTATCCCACCACAAACAATAGAACCCAGTGAGGAAGCATTGATTATTGATTATACAACTAAAATTGCAAAACAGCTTCAAATTAAAGGTCCATTCAACACACAATTTATTGTTAAAGATGGAACTGTTTCAGTAATTGAATGTAATCTACGAGCGTCCAGATCTATGCCATTTGTCTCAAAATATACCGGTGTTAATATTATGAAAATGTCAGCAAGTGCAATTTTGGGCAAATCAATTTCTTCGAATTTTCATAATTACAGAAATATTCAATCTGTAGGCGTAAAAGTTCCTCAATTTTCATTTATGCAATTAGATGGTGCGGATCCAAATCTTGGAGTAGAAATGCAATCTACAGGAGAGGTAGCATGTTTTGGACAAAATTTTTATGACGCATTTCTAAAAGCATTAATCTCTGCGGGTTATAACATCCCTAGAGAAAATGGCAGTATACTTGTAAGTATTGGTGGTGAGGAACCTAAACAAATATTATTGCCTATAATAAAGAAATTTTCAGAACTTGGTTTCAAAACCTTTGCAACTGAACATACTGCAGATTTTCTTAATTCTAATAATATTGATTCTATTACATTATATAAAATTGGTGAATATGATAGGAAACCAAATCTTGAAGATTACCTAATCAAACGTGAATTTGATTTAATTATAAATATCCCTATAGTTAAATCTTCAATTCATGCAGAATCTGTTATGGAAGATGAATATCTTATACGTCGCAAAGCAGTTGAATTAGGTATTCCAGTGATTACAACAACCGAACTTGCGGAAGCTTTTGTAACTGGCCTTGAATGGTTACAGAATAATAAACTTAGTCTAACAAAGATTACAACACAAACTGATATGTGACTATAGAGCAAATGCCTCTCTAATTATAGGGATAATCTCGCCCAGGTCTTTTTTCTTAATCAAAAAATCCGATTTCTCATTTATTAATTTTGCCCCATTAAATGAGATCTTTAATCCGCTAATTTTAAAAAGACCTATGTCGTTCGCTCCATCTATAATAGCTACTATGTTTTCTTTTTTTTCATTAATATTCTTTAATACATCTCTAATTACTTCGTCTTTCTTGGAGTTGACTTTAATATCTATTCCATTGAGTTTTCCATTTTTGAAAATTAATTCATTAGAAAATGCATAATCTATTTTTAACTCTTCTTTAACACGATTTACTAAAATATCTGGCCCTCCTGATACTGTTAAAGTAGTAAACCCTAGTTTTCGAAGGGTTACAAAGGTTTCTTTCGCGCCATTCATGATGGGTAATTGAGCAGCTGTTGTTATACATTCTTCATACGATATTCCTAATAACTTATTCACTCGTTTTAACAGACCTTCTTCCCATTTTATTTCTCCATTTATTCCTTTGTTTGTAATCTCTAAAATTTCTCTTTCATTTCCAGTGATTTTTGCCAATTCTGGTAAAAATTCACCATCTATTAATACGCCTTCCGTATCAAATATTGCTAACAATAAATAACCCCTTTCATTTTTTTATTAAAAATTTTTTCCTATTCTATAGAAATTTTTTATTTTAATTTAAATATATTTAGATAATTTATTGTCAGTTTTTGCCATGTCCTTTAAAATTATATTACTTGTCTTATCAATTAGACTCATTCCTTTTCCTGTAATGATTCTTCCTTTTGCCGCTTTTTTTTCCACATAACCTGCACTTTCAAGTTGGTGAAGTGGTTTTCTTATTGCTGATTGACCTGCATTTCTTTGGTGTGGTTTAGCAAATTTCACACGCATTTTACCTCCATACATTCTTTCAAGGTCTGAAAGGCCTACTGGACCATGAATGTATATTTTTCGTAATAATGATGCACAACGTTCATACCACCATTCTTTATTTTGCGGCGGTCTATGAGACTGCGATCCCATTTTAACATAAAATGACCATTCAGGTACCTGAATAGAACCTTCCTCTTTTAATTTTTCTGCTATGCTAACAATTAATAATTCTGGTGGAACTTCGTTTACGTTTGTCAAATGCACTTTCAAAATGATTTATATCATATTTAGGTTTGACTATTAACTATCATTTTCCTATAACTGAATCCACAAAATAAACACGTGATATTGATAGACTTTCTTATTTTAGAAAGTCGAATTCGAGAATTAAAACCAGGAACTATGAATCTTTTACATTTGTGGCAGAATAGCATTCTTTTTGAAAAATCTAATCTTACATTGAATTTTGTACATAGGTTTTTCACAATATTTGCTTGAATAATAGAAAGACGTACATTGTTTTTATTATTATATATTGCATATTGTAAGAGATGTTCCGCTCTTTTTTTTGCTATAATTTTTTTCTTTGTTTTTATATTCATAAAACTTTAGTAATGTATTTAACAAATAAAAATTTTTACTATTTAACTTGGAAGGATTATCTATTATTCTAGCTGATTCAGCTCTTGAACCTGTGCCTGAAGAACTTTCTAATCATCCTATTATTCGTAAATATCGTACTTTGCATAAAAAACGTTCTGATAATATCCTTTTAGACAAAAGTTTTCATAGCCATTGCATGAAACTTTTACCAGATAATCAAAAACGTGGAAGGCCTGATATTGTTCACTTGAGTTTAATTTCGCTTACATCTACACCATTGTATTTGGAAAAAAAATTGAAGGTTTATGTTCATACAGTTACAAATTCTGTCATTGATATAAATTTAGGCGTACGATTACCAAAATCATATTTACGATTTAGTTCTTTAATGGAGCAACTTTTTTCTATTAAAACAATAATTAAAGACGATTCAACTTTATTATCATTACGTAATTGTTCCTTTCAAGAACTTCTTAAAGATATAAATCCAGATCTTACTATAGCTCTTACACGGAAAGGAAAATTCGAGAACATCAAAAAAATTGTTGCTCGATTATCCGACTATTCACGACCAATTATAGTAATTGGTGGTTTTTCACACGGTAGTTTTTCTAAAGATATTGAAGCAAATTCTGACTATATTTATTCGATTAGTCGCCGGAAGTTAGAATCTCACCTTGTATGCTCTCGAATTACATATGAATTTGAAAAAACAATTCTATCTGATTACGGATAATATTTTTTAGCCATGCTTGCCTCAAATTTAATTAATGCGGTCGTCGTCCAGTCCTTCATTAGGGGACTATCTGGTCTAGGACATAGGCCCTCCAAGCCTGTAACATGGGTTCAAATCCCGTCGACCGCATCTACAAAATTTCAGATTACAAAAATACTTAATTGGAATTATAATGTTTGAAGAAAATTAGTAAATTGCAATGCCGAGGTAGCTCAGCCTGGGAGAGATAATTACTCTAACACTCGGCTGAAGACCGAGCTGTCGCCGGTTCAAATCCGGCCCTCGGCATCTAATTCAACCAATTTTATATACTAATTTCATTCAATTAATCTGTGCAGCAATATGTCAAGATGCTTGTATTGGATTTAGATGGAACTGTTTTTGACCATGGATATTTATCGATCGAAGAAATTCGTAATATTCGAAAACTCTCCCAAACTGGTGTACGAGTAATAATATCTACTGGACGTACATTGCATTATGTTTTAGGCATCACTAGAAGTTTAGGCATAGAAGATGTTGTTATTTGTGAAGAAGGTACCATTTTGTATGATTGTAAAACACATGTCAAACAAATATTTGGTGATTTATCTGATATTAATATTCTAAAACAAAATTTATCCGCATGGCTACCAACATGTGATATACCAAAAGAGGCTCATCATGATAAACAAATTATTCTTGCTTTGGATAGAAATCCCAGAGGTAATCTGGATGATTTTGTTGAAGAAGTTAGATCTATACTAAAAGAAAAAAATCTTAATTTGAATATTACTCGGTCTGATGAAATGATTAATATTATGCCTCTAGGAATTGATAAAGGATTTACACTGAGAAAATTTTTAAGCGCTGAGAAAATTAATCCTGACTCGGTAGTAGCAATTGGTGATTCAATCAATGATTTATCAGTTTTTGAATCGGTTGGTTTTTCTGTTGCAGTTCATAATGCAACTGATAAATTAAAACAACATGCTAATTTTATTTGCACAAAAGATAACGGTCTTGGTGTATGTGAATTAATAGATATGATACTCACAAATAACATGAAATATGGATAGTATAATTTTTTAATGATTCATTCTTTAGTTAATTATGGAAGTAGAACATTGGAATAAAAATTGGGGTGTTCTAACTGAACAAAACATGAAAAAAAAATTGGAGAATGAAGGATTCTCAGTTGTTATTTATACTTATTTACCTGGTACGTATTTCCCCGAACATTCGCATTCTATTGATAAAAAAGATACTGTGATATCTGGTCAATTTAGAATGACTGCTATGGGCCAGGAATTCATTTTAGGTCCTGGTGATATGTTATTAGTTCCTGCTAATACTGTTCATACTGCCGAAGTTATTGGAAAAAATCCTGTTGTTAGTTTAGACGCTACAAAAAAGTAAGGGCGTTAAAATTTTCTTATTCCTATTATAAAACCTAGTAGAAAACCAATTGCAAATGGAATATTTACTAAAACTGCTGTTAATAACGAAGAACCTAGTAATTCTGTTTGTTCTATTACTAAATTAGTTAAAAATTTATAGTTTATGCCCAGGAGTTCTGTATATCCAAAATAATTGACCGCAACTAATATCAACGCAATCAATATCACAAGTAGTTTTGCAATCCGTTTGAATGCATATCCTGCTACTATGCCTCCTAGCAATCCATATCCAATTACAGTTAAAATTGATGTTATTATCCCATATTCCATCTATGTATTGATATTGTTTGTTTAACATAAAAATTGCGGTGATAGTATTTGACGCCGTGAGTGGGATTTGAACCCACGATTCCTTGCGGAGACAGGATCTTTGCCGAATAGCAATCCTGCGCCCTACCAGGCTAGGCGATCACGGCAAAAGAAACGTAGGTATTGACATTATTAACGTTTAAAAAAATTATATAAAATTACTAAATCTTTCCTGTTTTTAATACTCTGATTCCTGCTATTCCTACCCACAGACCTAAAATAATTGCTTCTACAATTTCTGGAATTGCTGCTCCTTCGGGATAAATTTCACCTACTGATATTCCCACTATTGATAATACAAATCCTAAGATTACTACTAATGCTACTGCTCCTGCACCAATACTAAATATTCCGAAAGCTCTGTCACTTGCTATTTTACCTGAACCAATAATCATCAAACTTATTGGAGTTGTAACAAAGTACATCATTGCAACTGTTCTATGAATCATTGGAAAATTCTCTGTAAATATTCCTATTAATGCAAGATTGATGCCTCCAATAAATAAAATTGCATAAGCTATTTTATTTCTTCTATTACTTGGTAAAATAGACCTTGTTAAAACTACAAATAATGCTATTAGAGAACCTGCAATAATCATACCGATATTGAATAGATAGATTGCAATTTGTGTACCGCCAGCTTGCTCGACTCCAAGATCACTTAACGCATTTGATTCCCAGACGAACCATGGAGAAAAATAAATAGACAAAAAAACCATTAAAATACCAATTACAGGACTTGCAATTCCTGCTATGCCTCCTAACCTTATTGAACGATCTTCGGACATTAATTATTAATACGACTTACACCTTTAAGAATATTGGCAACAGCCCCAAAGGGATTCATATTTTAAATAAGCCCTTTTCCCAACTCACAAAGTCATTCACGTAGACGTGAAAGCGCAGCCACCCCACTATACGGATGCTCCCTCCCGGACCTGTCCGGTTTCAGCAGTTGAAGAATTATCATCTCCTTCGAGTTGACTATCTCTTGTGACCACCAATCGCGGCGTGATTTCATTCAAGCAAGAGGGTAGGTTCTTATTTATCATATTTTAGCCCTTGGTTACTGGTGCTGCATATAGCCGGTTTCAGCATGGGGGACGGCTATCCCCCCAACCCTACCTATTGCCACTATATTGATTATCTTAATAATATATAGATGACTTGTTCTTTCCTCTATCTAATGTGGTTTTTTATATCGTAAATAAATAGCAAAAATAGCAATAAAAAATATTAAAAAATACACCCATATTGTTTGTTGTTCTAAAATTGAACGATTATCTTCTGGTTCTGTATCATATACAAAAAAAACATTATCTGGCATATCTTTTATTTCTGTATTTCTTTCTATAACTTCTGCTAATGATGTATTTGAAATTTCTTCCTTGATAATTCTTAAATCTGGATCATTCAAATAAAACAAACGATCTCCATCTCTTATTCGCTCAAACTGATCTTTTATAATTAAATATCCTGTTTGTCCGAGAGTCGATCCTTCTAAATGTTCTTCTGCTAGTATGCCTATTATGGCATCTAGCTCATCAATATTCCCATATGCAGCTCTCAATCTCCTTCTAACTTCTTCATCATTATTTATGTCATCAAACCCTTCTACTGGATTTAATCCAATTTCCTTTCTTACAGAATTATAATCAGGTATTCCATGATCTCTACCCCTTATTATGTCTAATACACAAAGATCTAATCCTCCTCTTTGCGGTTCAGCGAATAAGAAATTTCTGATACTGTTATGATAATAAATATCATTTGCTTGTTGATTTGTCATGAAAAGTCCTCGTAGTATTGAATCAATTCCTTGCCTGTGAATTATTACTGGATTAAAGAAAGTCTCTTTCATTGGAATGGATTGTACGTCTTGTGTTGAATTTACTAATGTTAATCTCTCACCTACTTGACTATGACCAATTCGAAATGCTACTACTGAAAAAATATGAGATATCTGAGGATCTGTAGATTTATTATAACCTCTGTATTCATCTAATTCTATTCCTAGCGATGGCAAAAATTCATTATATGTTATAGACTGAATTATTGCAGCATTGATTTTTCTTGCTTTTTGAAATATCTCTTCATCTGTCAAGCTTGGTTCTGCATCGTGGATTTCTTTTGCAATTCTATTATGTTCTCTAACAAACAATGTATGTAATGCTGTTATTGCAATATGTTCATTAGACCTGGGTTCTCCTGCAAAGAATGCCTGCCCTCTCACTTGCTTTTCCTCTAATGAACCAACCGGAGCTATTGGCAACAAATCTCCAGAATTATGTTGACTTACTTTTAATTTTCCACCATCAAATGTTCTCAATTTATCTGAACGTGATTTCGAAGTTCCATATATTACACTCCCATCCATCCATGCAGTTAGTATGTTTATTTGTTCGCGTGGATTGTTCTTGGAGGTTCCTGTGTTTACATCATAAAGACTCCGAAAAACCGACATCATGGTTCTATTCACTTCATAAAATTGATCATTTTGGGGGGCTAATATTTGAATTCGATCTAGATAACGTAGTGACGGGTCAAATATTGCCGTTGGTGTAAAACCTATATCATGAAACATGAACTGTCCCCATACCCAGTTCATGTTAGATAAATTCCTTTCATCAATTATATCCAATTCTGGTTGTTGTTCACAAACTAAATTACTTACTAATCTTGGATTAGGAGAATTTTCATTTGATAATGAAGATATTCCATCATTGTAAGCTGGTGTGACTATTCTCAATAAGGTTAGATTTGCTGAACCTTTTGTTGGTTCTTCTATATTATTACCTATTCCATTATAACTATAATGATCATTTATTGTAGTGACCAGTGATATGTCTTGTGCAAATACCGGATTTATTATTAATAAAAAAACTAAAATTAACGTTACTTTCATGGAACTGTGTTGTCTGACACACTTTAATTTTTTCATATTTAATGCATGAATATTATTTTGGCAATGATTTTGCTAATCGATTTAATCGTTTTACAGTTACTGATCCTGTTGTTAATTTTCCAGTAAAAGTAAATTTTGGTCCAAATATTGCATAGTTTATAGGAGCTTCCTTCTCATCAAAATATGCCGTAAAGGCAAATGATTTTTCATCAACTGCAACAACTTCTGGTGAAAATGGTTCTGGTTTTACTCTTGAGCCATAAGTACTTCCACCTGCAGATGCTTCAGTAAAACAGTCTCCTATAGCGCCTTCTAGAATGCATGTTGAATTTTCAGATTCTTCAATTGACTTTACATGTATGTCATTTGTAGCCATTAACATGAAAAATGTATTTTTCTCAATTAGTATTTCTCCCATCTTATATGTGGGCATTATGAATGATTCAGGATTGTTATCGACTCTACAAATAGCAGTTTTATGATCAAAGTAAAAAGTCTCGTCCATTTGAACTGTTGGTTTTTTATCAATGATGTTTGGCATTTTTTTTACATTACTTCCTCCACCGTATAATGCCCATGAATTTAGTATATCTAATTCGTCATTTAGTAAAGTAATACTTTCTTCTAGCTCTGTGTTTCTTGTCTTTACTTTTGACAAGTTGTTATTTGAGTTTAGTAAACCTAATCCGCCAATACCAAGTCCTATTGCTGCTCCGCCAAGATACTTTATAAAATCTCTTCGAGCTTGCTTATCCTTGTTCGCTTTTTGCATGTCAAGGATTACAAGCCACTTGTTTATATATATAACGGCATTATATTTTTCTATTAAATATTTTGCTTTTTATTTTAACATGGTATGAAGTATGGCTTTATGCATGTGAAGTTTATTTTCAACTTGTTTCCATATTAATGAACTATTTCCTTCTATTATTTCTTCTGAAACTTCTTGTCCTCTTGTTGCTGGTAAACAATGTAAAAACACTGCATTATTTTTAGCATGTTTCATTAACGTTTTTGAAACTTGATAAGTTGGAAGAAATGCCTTTAATCTCTTTATTTTCTCTTTTTCCATCCCCATTGAAATTATGCTATCTGTTATTACAACATCAGCATTTTGCACTGCTTTTATGGGTTTTGTTGTTATTTCGAATTTTGATTTATGTTTTTCAGCTAATTCTGATGCAATCTTAATAATTCTCTTCTTAGGGAAATATATACGCGGACTTGAAATTGAAAAATTTGCTCCAAGCTTTAGTGCTCCTATCGTTAAATCATTGCATACATTATTACCATCTCCTATCCATGTTATTTTTAAATTGTTAATTGGTCCTTTTTCTTCAACAATTGTTTGTAGATCTGATAAAGCCTGACATGGGTGATTTGTATTAGTTAATGCATTAATTACAGGAATAGAAGAATATTTTGCATATTCTTGAATTTCTGCATTATTATGTGTTCTTATGACTATGATGTCTAAATATTGGGATAAAGTACGAGCCGTATCCTTGATGGATTCGCCTCTTGAAAGCTGTAAATCTGTGTGATTAAGAAAAATTACATCTCCTCCTAATTGTTTCATTGCTATTTCAAAGCTAATTCTTGTACGGGTAGATGGTTTTTGAAAAACTAACCCTAAAATTTTGTTTTTATATTGATTTTTAGTAATTTTTAACTTGTTTTTTTTAAATTTAATAGATAATTTGATTAAATTTGTAATTTCCTTTGATGTTAATTCTTCCATTGAAATTAGGTTAGACTTCATTTATCCTTTCACTTTTTTTATGTATGGAAAAGATTTGCAAGGAACGTTTCAATGTTAAATTGTTCAAGATCTTTATAATTTTGCCCTGTTCCTATATAAATAATAGGTTTTCCAGTAGTGCTTAAAATTGATAACATTGCTCCTCCTTTTGTATTTGCATCTGTTTTTGTCAAAATAGCCCCGTTAAATTTTGCATATTTATAGAATTCTTCCGCTTGTGATAATAAATCATTTCCTGTGAGTGAATCACCTATAAAAATCGTATAATCTGGATTAATTACACTTTCAATTTTTGTTATTTCTTGCATTAAATTTTTACTTGTTTGAACACGTCCTGATGTATCAATTAATACAACATCTATATTGTGTGATTCTGCATAATTTACGCCATCTCTAGCTACTGCTGCAGGATCTGCTCCATATTTCTGAGCAATTAACTTTACATCTAATTTTTCTGAATGTTCTTTCAATTGTTCTATTGCTCCTGCTCTAAATGTATCTGCAGCCACAATTACTACTCCTAGGTTATTCTTTTTCAATAAATATGCTATTTTCGCAACTGTGGTAGTTTTCCCAGAACCATTAATTCCAATTGTTAGTACTTTAAACGGACGAACAGAACTTGATTTTATCAGTTCAATCAGATTTATTACTTCACATTTTTCAAATATATCTTGAATTGAATTTCTTATTTTTTCTTTTATTACTTCCGCAATTTCAGTTTTTCTTGAGATAGATTTATTACCTAATTCAATCTTTAATTCATCTGAAATCTTCTTCACTAAATCAAATGCAATTTCACTTTCAAGTAATTGAATTTCAAATTCTTCCATGATCTTGTTCAATTGATTTTGGGAAATTGTTTTTTCTGTAGTTGCTTTAGTGATTGATGATACTGCAAAACGAACTTTATCGAACATTTTTATTGCCTTGTTGGACCAGGTTATTTAACGCTGATCTAGTATTATTGTATTGTTGAATTAATTCGTTCTTTTGTGAACCCAACGATTTTATTGCCTCTTCAATTTCTTTGATTCTATTTTCAATAAAATTAATTATCTGTTCTGGTTCTTTTTCTATTGTAACTCCAGCTCCAACATTTAAAAAGAATTTTGGGTTCTCATCAATTTTTACTAAGATACCAGACCCTAATGGGAACAATGTATCTTTATACGATGTTTTTGAAAATGTTTTTGCTGCTTCTATCGATGCTTTATTTTCAATAATAGCTTTCATTGATATGTTTTCTCTATTATTAATTTCCTCCACATATGATTCTAAAAGTTTTAATTGTTGGGCTAATGCCTGTGCTTGTTGTTCTAAACTCAAACTAGATTTCATTAAATTTTATTCTTTAAAAACAATTACTTCGATATAAAAAAATTTTATATTCCAAAAGCTTTGCTCAATATAAGTAGTTCGGGTCCACTTGTTTGATTTCCCACTAGTATGTTTTTTGAATTTGCTATAATACCTGAGGAAACATACGGTGTTCCGCTATTTACTGTGGCGGGTTCTACATTGACTTTAAGAACTTCACTTACTATTGAGATCTCTTTCTCTGTTATTCCTGGATGAACAATAGCTCCTTTATTTGTTGCATTTATAAGAGCTCCCACTAGATTAATTGATGAAATATTCATTTTTTTTACTGGAACTTGTAATGATTCAGAAATTTGCTTGACATTTTTTTCAGTTAACAAAGTAGAAACTATTGCTCCCTTGTCATTTGCAGCTATTAAATTTCCAATAGCTGTGAATTTTGATTCTAATTTAACAACGTTTAATCCTGTTTGTTTTTCTATTTTTTTTATTTCATAATTTTCTGTTAGTTTAGATACCATTATTGCATTATTATTCATTGCAGTTAGTGCACCAATTAAATGTGAACCACCTATCGATGTGGTTAATGATGAAACATCTAAATATTTTTTAATTATATTTATTTTGTTTTTTGAAATTCCTTGTGGGATTAAAACATAATTGTCATTAGAACGTAAAAAAATTCCTATATTTGGATTACTGTAAACATTCAAACGAATTATATCCAATTATTTTTTACACAATAATTAATTTAGAAGATAACTTATAAGGTTACTATATGGAATTAGATAATCAAAATGCAATATGATGTTGTATCTTATCTTGATAAACTAAAAAAATCTAAATTTCGCAGTACCTTCCGATTATCTCAAACTGATTATTTATATATTAAAAAAAAAGGTATTGCGGTAATATCTTTACACGCTAAAGAATTTATAGACGTTCGATTATCTCCTGCTAATCCAAAAAATGACGGTAAACAAACTCCTTTTAAAAATTATTTGGTTTTTATTGCTTAACATGTTGCTGCTACATGTTGCAGAACATGTTTAAATAAATGGTATGGAATACCTAAAGGCCAATCATTAACTATTCGGCAAGTAGATTTTTGCATAGAACTCATAATGACTTGGATAACTATTCAATTAGATTTGCTTTCATTTTCATAATTCCGTTTTTTTTGAAATAAATATAAAACATCATAATTAAACATAACTGTTGATTAATGGTAAAGATGAACATATAATGGAATTGCCAAGCAAGATTCTAATAGGTCATAAAATTATTCAGGATCTTGGTAGTTTTTTAAATGATCTAAATGTAAAAAATAATGTTCTTGTTGTAAGCGGTTCAAATATTAAACATAATCTTGAAGATCAAATTGTTGCTTCACTAACTCAATCTAAAATTAATTATGTTTGGAAAGAAATCGACGCTGCTACTAGTAAAATTGCTGACGATGTATCAAAAATGGCTATAGATTTAAAATCCTCTATTATTCTTGGTGTCGGTGGTGGAAAATCCATTGATACTGCTAAGTTGGCATCTTTTAATGCCAAAATGCGATTTGTAAGTGTTCCAACTAGTGCATCCCATGATGGCATTGCTAGTCCCTTTGCATCAATTAAAGGATTAGATCGACCTTATTCTCTGATTGCACGTCCTCCAGTTGGAATTTTTGCCGATATAAATATTATTTCTTCAGCTCCAAGTAGATTATTGTCTAGTGGATGTGGTGATTTAATTGCAAAAATGACTGCTGTAAAAGATTGGGAGCTTGCTTATCATGACACAAATGAACATTTTAGGAAATATGCTGCAAGTTTGGCATATATGAGCTCTCAGATATTGTTTGATGAATCATTAACATTTGAACACCAAAAAACTGATCATGTTCGAGATATTGTTGAAGCATTGATTAGTGCAGGAGTAGCTGCTGGCATTGCAGGTAGTAGTAGGCCTTGTAGTGGTTCTGAACACTTGATTAGTCATGCTCTTGACTTGATTTCTCCTGGAAATGGATTACATGGAGAAAAATGTGGAATCGCCACAATCTTAATGGCCAAACTTCATGGTTTAGACTGGCAAAATATAAAATCAGTTCTAAAAAGACTAGGTTGTCCTACAAATATAAAAGAAATCGGCGTTACTGATGAACAATTGTTTGAGGCTATTCGAATTGCTCCCGATATACGTAAAGATAGATTTACTATTCTTCATAAATTAAGACTTCAAAAACAAGAAATTACAGATCTGATTTCAATAACTAATCTTGATTAGTTCCTATTTTTTTTGACGTTATGATTTAATATCATTCTTCTCTAGTTCTGTTGATTGTTTTTGCTCATCAATCTTATCTGATTTAATATCATTCTTCTCTAGTTCTGTTGATTGTTTTTG
>Ga0208113_1000006_pt1 | contig 90434 bp, 83 predicted proteins | sample Knorr_S7_td_NADW_FD_185598 | JGI IMG/M metagenome (GOLD analysis project Ga0208113, IMG submission 185598) | Marine microbial communities from Southern Atlantic Ocean transect - Knorr_S7_td_NADW_ad_2505m_LV_A (SPAdes) (version 2) | ecosystem: Environmental > Aquatic > Marine > Oceanic | place...
CCGACAAAGGGTAAGTACAGCTTTATCAATAGCGGTGACGCCCTTGACACGCTACCCGAAGTGGCTGAACGCGCCAATGCCAAACGGTCAGGGTTTATTAAGGGCACCAAATCCCTGTGGAAGCTATACCTGTCAGACCCTGAGTACCATCGGGGCGATGCCAGCGAGCTGTTTCACGTTGTCTATGAGGAAGATGGACAGGTAGACGGATATGTGAGCTACCGGATAAGAAAAGATATCTTAATGATTCACGAGATGATATCGGCGACCTCAACATCTCATACAGCGCTCTGGAGGTACTGCTTCGGAGTAGACCTGATGAGCCGTATTGATGCGCCCAAACGTCCCGTTGACGATCCCCTACCTTGGATGCTGGCAGACCCTCGGCGACTAAGTCAGTCTTTGAGGGACGATCTGTGGCTCCGTATGGTGGTTGTCAAAGATGCCCTATCTGAACGGAGCTATGGCTATGAAGGACGTCTGGTGTTCGAGATAAAAGATAGGTTCTGCCCCTGGAATGCAAATTCCTATGAGCTTGAAGGAAGTCCTCAAGGGTCCAGATGTGTCCTGACCAGCAAATCACCCGATATATCCATATCAGCTGCCAACCTGTCTTCCGCCTATCTGGGAGGGACTACCTTCACTGCACTCGCTCGCGCGGGACGCGCCCAGGAAAACAAGCAAGGCTCGTTTGCTCTTGCAGACAATATGTTCAGGACTGATTTACAGCCCTGGTGGCCAAACGAGTTCTAATCCCACAGGCGCCTGTTCCCGAACGCCCCATGAATGAAGAGCAGCGGACGACCCTGGCCACCGTAGTCGTACAGGCTTATCTCTCCACTGTCCGCAGTCTTTAGATCGCTGACCGATACCGGTTGGCGAGGTTCAGGGACCATGGGCTGTATTCACTTTGTGGAGAATGCCCCTTGGTAGGTGGCGAGGTCAAAGTAGTCCCGCCAGTGTCGAATATTCCCGTCTCGAACCTCGAAAATCCCGACGAGGGACAGATCGACTTCCTGTCTACGGGAATATCTGAGGCGCAATTGACACGAAGCAGTTGGCTGAAGAAAATCGACAACGCGGCCACAGGACACCTAAACATCAGCGTTTCGGCGAAGGATGATCTGGCCCCTGGCTTTTACACCGTCACCGGCATATTGGCGCAGGTAGCGAACTAGTCAGGTTCCAGGCTCTGTCAAATAGATTTACAACAGGGGCGCTTGCTGGCGCCCCGGCTTTCGTTTTTCGTTGTCCATTCTGTGTATAATCAGCGGGAAAATATAGATCACGAAGACCGGAGAGCCAATTGTTCGACTTGCTCATAACTAACGGACTCATTATCGACGGCAGCGGCAGCCCCGGATTTTATGGCGCCGTAGGCGTGACGGGCGAACAGGTGACTATCCACAGAGGCGACGTTTCCAACTTGGAAGCCGTCCGCACTATTGACGCCGAACGTCGAGTCGTGTGCCCAGGATTCGTTGATCTGCACTCTCACGCCGGGCTGACCATACTCGGAGAGCCGCATCACGACCCCAAAGTGCGACAGGGCGTTACGACCGAGCTTGTGGGGATCGACGGCATATCCCACGCTCCATTCAAGTCCCATGAGGAGTTGCAGCGGTACATTTGGCTAGATTCTGGTCTCAACGGTTATCCGCCGGGCCCTGGGGATTGGCTGAGTGTCGCTGACATGCTAGGCAAGTACGACAACTCTGTGGCGATAAATATCGCGTACATACTTGGCAACTCTCCGGTGCGAATCTGGAGTGTTGGGTGGGGCGCGGAACCCGCCACGAGCGCCCAGATCGCTGACATGCGCTCGGTGGTCCGCGAGGCGATGGAAGAAGGCGCCTGGGGTTTGTCCACTGGTCTTGACTATCCACCCGGAGCCTACGCCAGCACCGAGGAGTTAATCCAGCTTTCCGAGGAGGCGGCGAAATTTGGCGGAATTTATCACACTCACACTCGCGCGAGCCTCCGTTCCAATGGACTTCTGGCGCCGTGGGAGGAGGCGCTGGAGATCGGTGACAAGTCCGGCATTCCGATCCACCTCACCCACTACCGACAGAGCGCTCAAGGCGCAGGGAGTCACCTCGATTATCTTGCTCTGGTTGATGACGCCCGCGACGCCGGCATGGACGTCACGTTCGATTGCTACACCTATCCTTATTCTGGCACGACAATAACGATAGGTCTGCCTCACTGGGCGAAAGACGGCGGCCCGGAGCGTCTGATGGCCGCCCTTCAGGATCCATCGGACAGGGCCAGGATGAAGAAAGAACTCTCCCGCGACAGGCTGGAGAACAATTGGCTGACCAATTTCACCCGACCGGAAAACAGACACTTCGATGGCCGATTGTTGACGGACATCGCCGAAATGCGGGGGCAGGAACCAGAGGACGCGCTTTTTGATCTCTTGATAGAGGAGAACCTGGGCATCTCGACGGTAGGATTAGGGACCAATCCCCATACGTTGCCTGCTTTTGTTTCTCACCCTGCAGGAATGATCGCCAGCGACGCAATACTGTTCGGCGAGTATCCAAATCCTCGAACCTACGGATGCTTCCCGATCGTGCTCGCAGAATTTGTGAGGGCGGAAAAGCACCTGCGGCTGCCGGAGGCGATTCGCAAGATGACATCGTTCCCGGCTCAACGTCTGGGCTTGCCTGATCGAGGGCTGTTGCGCGATGGTTTCAAGGCAGACATAGTCGTGTTCAATGCTGACACCGTGAAGGCGACGGCGACAAAGGCAAACCCTAAGCAGTACCCGGTGGGCATCGACTACGTGGTCGTCAACGGACTAGTGGTCATCGACGATGGAGAGAACACAGGTGTTCTTCCAGGCAGAGCGCTGCACCGGGGCCGTTCGACTACATGAGCGCTAGCTCTCCAAGTCTTTCGTTGCCGGTTGACTCTGCAATCGGTTTCAGCCAAAATGCACAGTCATGACCGTTGATAGTGCCCGCTTTGGATTGATAGTTCTCACAGGCCTGATAATCCTCTTCATCGCCGCTTGCGGCGACAATTCCGAATCCCCAGAAACTGATAATTCGCCGTCTTACCTCGTCGAGTCACTGCCTCGCAAAGGCTCCGCGATAGCGCCGGGCAGCTTATTTGAAGCGAGGATTGAACATACCGCGACTTTGCTGGCCGACGGTCGGGTTCTGGCGGCAGGCGGAGTTGGCAGAACAGACGTTGAGCTTGCATCCGCTGAGCTATACGATCCGGACTCAGGAACCTGGTCTGCCACGGCGTCCATGAAACAGCCCCGGCATCGCCACACAGCAACGCTGTTGCTTGATGGCCGAGTGTTGGCGCTTGGTGGCAAAGTGGCGCAATCAGGCCAGAACGTCGCTGAGATTTATGACCTTGCGTCCAACACTTGGACCCTCAAGAGTCCGATGACGACGCCCCGCTGGAGCCACACGGCAACGCTGTTGCTCAACGGGACCGTGCTGGTGACTGGCGGTCGGGACGGCCCAGCGTTCTGGAATACAGCGGAAGTTTTTGACCCAGCCACCGATTCTTGGACAACCGTGCCCGGGATGTCTGTTGCGCGCTCTCAGCACACCGCGTCAATCCTTCCCGATGGGACTGTGCTGATTGCAGGAGGCAACGACAACGCCGAAGCGCTGTCGACATCCGAAATATTTGACCCTCTGAGCCTGAGTTGGACCGCTGGGCCGTCGATGGCGGATGCCCGATGGGCGCACACTGCTAATAATTTTGCTGACGGCCGAATCTTGATAATCGGTGGACGCAAAGGAAGCGTTAGCCTGTCGACGGTCGAGGTTTTCGATCCTGACGGCAACGGCTGGTCGCAATTGTCGAAAATGGATGTCGGTCGTCGAGGCCACAGCGCCACGATTCTGGATGATGGACGCGTTCTAGTTGCAGGAGGCGGAGGCAGCGTGGCGCTGAACACCTCTGAAATCTATGATCCATTCGGCGACGTCTGGTCCCGGACAGATAACCTGTTGGGGCCGCGTCGAGATCACACCGCGACGCTGTTGCGAACGGGCAATGTTGTGATCTCCGGGGGCAGGAGCGGCGTGTTCGCGTCGCTAAAACGCACAGAGCTTTATGACCCCGCTGCCGGATCATGGGCAGTCCGAGCGCCTTTGTTGGAACCGAGATGGGGGCATCTGAGCGTTCCACTGCCTGACGGCAATGCGCTGGCCATCGGAGGGTACGGTTTGTCGGGTCAAAGTCTGGCGACCGTAGAATTGTTGCTGGCCCCTTCACGTAAATGGACCAAGACCGCTCCAATGGCCGCAAGCGGTCGATGGGGTCATGCCGCCACCGTCCTTTCAGATGGTCGGACGCTGGTCACTGGAGGCGTTATCGGAGTGTCGGCTCGGTTGGCATCCGCGGAGATATACGACATGTCTACCACGACATGGATATCGGTCCCAGACATGGCCGTTCCGCGAGAACAGCACACCGCGACGCTCATGTCCGATGGTCGGGCTCTGATTGCTGGTGGGTGGAACGGGGAGCGTTCGTCGGCAGAAGTCGAGATATTCGACCCCGCTACAAATTCCTGGCTGAGATTCGACCCATTGGGCCATCCTCGTTGGGGTCATACAGCAACGACACTGCTCGACGGAAGAGTGTTAATCATAGGCGGTGTGGGTGCGGATGACCTGCCGACCGATACGGTTGAGAAATTCGATCCGGGCTCGGGAAACTGGAGCAGTGTAAGCCCTATGAGCCAACCCCGAGACGGCCACACCGCCACGCTGTTGCCTGACGGAAAAGTGCTGGTCGTAGGCGGGGCAGGCGCCGACGGCCAGTCGTTGGACTCTGCCGAAATTTATGACCCGATCGCTGGCGCTTGGACTGACGCTGGAGTGATGGTGGAGCCTCGCCGACGCCATACGGCGACATTGCTTTCGGATGGCCGAGTTCTGGTGGTGGCTGGTTCCAAAGACGGCGTGAATCCACTGGCCTCTGCCGAACTGTATTCGCCATTTGCGGGCGACTGGTCTTCTGCCGGGAGCATCTCCGACGCTCGGTGGGGCCATATCGCCGTGCTATTGCCAGAAGGTGAAGTGCTAATCGCCGGTGGTTTCGGGTTCAACACCCTGCGAACTGTGGAGATTTACACGCCGGCTGGCGGAGGCTGGTCGTCGAGCGACCGCGCGGTCAAGCTCCGGCATCGAGAGTCGGGGTGCGAAGCGGGCAAGGTGTGCATTGTTTAGGGAGTTCGGGTCGCAGATGGGTTCGATTAACACAATAAGCCTGGTCATGCGTCGTCTCAAGGACGATTGGCAATTGATGGTCAGCATATTTCTGGGCATCCTGGTTGCCACAACGCTGATGTCGGGCGCGCCTGTTTATCTGGATGCGCTGGAGCGGCAGAGCATCGTTGGCTCGGTAGATTCTGCCGTTGCGCGTTTTTCAGACACGTACCTGACGATTATCACCGAGACAGATTTCGTGCCCGTTGAAGTTCAAGCAATTCAGGACACCAACGATGTGTATCTCGAAGCTATTGAGCGTAACGTCGCGCCGATTCATATTGGAACAAAACGCCATATTCGGATGTCGTTCCATACTGTGTCGCTCCCCAGCGAATCGACTCCGGGAGCGCCGGCCGGGAGAATAGCCGAGGGGTTTTTCCAGAACTATTCTGGTATCGAGGATCACGTCACATTCCTCGCTGGCGGCAGCGCTTCAGATAGCGTTAAGCGTGGGACCCAGGGGCCGTTGGTCGAAGCGATAATTAGTGACGTTCTAGCTCAGGAATTTGACGGACTGTCGGTGGGCGATGTGGTGGTTCTCACCCCATCCGTGGCCGACCCTTCCCGAGTGTCTGCCCGTATTGTCGGAATTTTCCAACCGACCGACCCAACCGGAGATTATTGGCAGGGCGACGCGGAACCATTCGTGAACCCGCGAGTCCCAGACCCGGAAGGCGGCGAATCGACCCGCCAGCCGCTGGTGTTGGGAATGTTCTTGACGGAGCACGCGCTGGTTCAAGCAGTCGGTTCGGCGTTCCCAGGCGCGGTTGTGGATTCTTCCTGGTATGGTTCTGTGGACAAGGAGATACTCAAAACATGGTCGAGCGGAGAGATGCGCTGGCGGATGGACGGCCTCACCGAGGAGTTAACCCTGTCTCTGCCTGGCTCTTTCGTGCGAAGCGGGATTACCGTCCTTCTCGTTGAGTTTGAGCGATCCAGCTTCCTGGCTTCAGTCCCTCTGTTGCTGCTTATGACAGTGATGGGCGTCACGGTGGTGTACTTCCTGTTCATGATTGTTTCGTACCTTGCGCCTGCCAGAGAGAGTGACATCGCGTTGTTCAGGAGCAGAGGAACAGGCATGTACCGCCTGCTGAGACTGTACCTGATCGAAGGTTCAATCCTCACGCTGGTTGCGGTAGCCATCGCTCCGTTTCTTGCGCTGCTTGCAGTGTCGTTGTCGGGCACGCTGCCGTACTTCAACAATGTAACTGGCGGGTCGCTGCTTCCCGTCGCGTTCAACTGGGTTCCGTTCGTGACCGCGTTGGGAGCCGGATTGCTATGTCTTTTGGTGTTCGTAGTCCCTGGGGTGTTGGGCGCCAGAGCAGGATTAATCGTTCACAAGCTCCGGTCGTCTAGGCCGCCTTCGGTTCCGTTCGTCCAGAGGTATTACATAGATATCGGCTTGCTGGCGATCGGAGGCGTTCTGTTCTGGGAGCTTCAGGCGCGAGGCGAGTTGGTGTCAGGCGGGTTGTTTGACCAGCCTGACGTAAACGAAGCTTTGTTGGTCGCTCCTGTATTGTTCCTGCTTGTGGTGGCGTTGCTGTTTTTTAGGATTTTCCCGATGTTCGTGCGTTACATCGGCGGCGAGTCCCAGTCTCTAGTGGACCGGATTGCCACGGTGACTCTTATCGCGCTGGTTCTAGCGCTGGCGGTGCGTGAAATCAGGGCCGATGACCGAACGGGTTGGATTCCACAAGGAGCAATACTGGCTGGAGTCGCTGCTGCGTACTACGCCACTGCCAGGGCTGATTCTTGGAAATTTCGCGTTCTCGGACTCCTTGCCCAGGCTGCGCTGATCGCACTGTTCATCTGGAGTGAACCCATCGATCCCGAGCAGTCATCAGTATTGTTTGCAGCCAGCATTGCCGTGACACTGATTGTTCCTTTACAACTGTTGTACTACGCGCTTACGGCGTTCGCCAGACGTGCTCCGGTTTGGGTGTCGATGACGCTGTGGCACATGGCGAGAAACCCACTGCAGTACAGTTGGCTGATTCTGCTTCTCGTGCTGGTCAGCGGAATTGGCATTCTGGCAACCACTGTAGGAGCAACCCTGGATCGCAGTTATGAGGAGCGAATACGGTACGAGGTAGGCGCCGATGTCCGAGTTTCTGGCCTGCCCGCATATTTCGGCCGGCGTGATGGGGGCATCAAAAACATCTATGGGTCGTTGGATGGCGTGGACACACTGTCACTCGCCCTCAGGAGCGGAGGGAGGGTCGGCTCCGGCGACCAGGGCGTGCCGTTCAGCTTGCTCGCTTTGGAATCTGAGGGTTTCGACGTCTGGTATCGTGACGATTTCTCCACAGTCCCGTTGAACAATCTTTTGGCTCAATTGGGAAGGCAAGACCCGGTGGAACCGATATTGATTCCTGAAAACGCAACCCAGATCAGGATCTGGGCGAATCCGGCGGAGTATTACCAGTTGGTGTTCCTGTGGATTGTTTTGCAGGACCAAACCGGAAGAACCAGGATCGTGACAATGCAAGAGCTTGGATTCCCGGGCTGGCACCTGATGAGCGCAAACCTGCCTGATGATATGGTAGGGCCGCTGCGTGTTCTCGCTATTCAGATCAACGAACCAGGGTTTGGCGCTGTGGGAACAGTCGGGAGCGCAGTGTTTGACAACCTCCACGCGGTCATTGGCTCCACGGGGGAAGAGGTGCTTCTCGATGACTTCGAGAACAACCTTGATTGGATTCCTCTGGCCACAAGCGCGATCAGGTCAGACGAGTTGGCGTTGGTGTCGGATGTGGTTCATGATGGTGAAAGCGCCGCATGGTTCTCCTTCGGCAAGGAGACTAACCGAGGCACGCGCGGATTCCGCCGTGCGAGTGGAAACGGCAGAATACCAGTCATCGCCAGTTCATCCTTTGCCCGCGCCGCCGGGGCGTCACGAGGTTCAGTCCTGATCGTCGGCGTTTCTGCTGGACTCGTTCCCATCGAGGTCGTAGACGTAGTCGAATATTTCCCCACGATGGATCCCATCGGCGGCGGGTTCCTGATTTTCGATCTACCGACGTTGCTGAGTTACGTCAACGGACTGAATCCTATTGCCGAAGCTGGGGTCAACGAATTTTTCTTATCCGCGGACGACGATGACGGCCTCAAAGTGTTCCGGCAAGTGTCCGCCCTGGTGCGGAATCAGGGCCATGTGACAGGCGCCCAACCGGAACTCGAAGCTCTCGAACAAAACCCCCTGATTACGGCTGGTTGGCGGGCTATGGTGATAGCGGCAATGCTGATTATTGTATTCACGGCTGGGTTGGGTTACGTCGTTTACCTGCTGGCGTTTACCGAACGCAGTATCGGGGAGATGGCCGCCCTGAGATCGCTAGGGCTATCCAGCAAGCAAACCGCGGGACTTATCGGATTGGAGCACCTGATGGTGGCCTTTATAGGCCTGGGCATCGGGACATGGGCGGGATTCCAGATGAGCCGAATGATGGTGTCCGCTGTGACGCTCACCGACAGCGGAGGCAGAGTCCTGCCGCCTTTCGTGTTGACCACTGACTGGACGATCATGGGGCCGTTATATGGTGTGTTGCTGCTGATATTCGTCGGCGCTTTGTATAGCCTGGGGCGCCGCATGATCCACCTTGATCTCCACCGACTATCCAGATTCGAAGGCTGACGCAATTCTCATACGTCGTTGTCGAGATCGTCTATATTTGCTTGGACATCGCCTGGGATCAGGGCTCGTATGTTGCGTTTGACAACATCTTGAGGTGGTCGTATAGTCGGGTCTGTTCACTTCTGGAATGCTCGGAAATCTCCGATATTCAGGCACAAAAATAGGAGTAGAGTCAAAAATTTGACCAATATCGAAAATCCTCAAGCCCTGGAAGGCGTCCGGGTGCTCGACATCTCGGGGCCGGCAGGCTTCTACTGCACTAAGCTGATGGCTGATATGGGGGCCGATGTCGTTAGGGTTGACCCGCCTGACGCTGCTGTAGACCGCTACCCGGGGCCGTTCTATGGCGGCGAATCGGACAGAGATCACAGCATCTATCGGTGGCATTACCACACCAATAAGCGCAGCGTTCTCCTGGACATCAACAGTTTATCAGGACGCGAAATTTTCGACTCTCTTCTTGGTGCGGCAGATGTCCTTGTGGAAACGTTTCGTCCGTCTGAAGCGATCGTCCTCGGCCTCGATGGATCGAGCCTTCGAGAGGGCTATCCGTCCCTTATCCACACGACGATAACAGGCTTCGGAGACGACAGCCCATATAGCGACTACAAGGCTACCGACATCGTGGCGCAAGCGATGGGGGGGCTGATGGCGATCACCGGTTTTCCCGAAGAAGCGCCCGATCAACTGGGGGGCGAGCAGGCCTACCATATGGCCTCCCTCCACGCCGCTGTGGGGACGCTGCTTGCCCTTCTCAGCCGAGATATGGACAGTATGGGCCGCGACGTGCAGGTGTCGATGCAGGATTGCGTGTCGATGGCAACGCTTCAAACAGCAAATTTCAACTACTACACCTGGGATGGAATAATCCGGTCTCGAACTGGACTAAACCACGCCTTCAGCGGCCAGAAACAGGTTTCAGAGAGGCTCAGCTACTCTCGGACATTGTACAAATGCAAGGACGGATGGATCGCTTACGCTGCTCATCTGGCGCCGCCGAATGCGTGGCGCAACACCGTGGCATGGATGGCAGGTTACGGCGCTGAGCAGGAGTTGGGAGAGCAGAGGTTCGAGGACCCCGACGTCCGCGTCTCAGAGCAGGAGCGGATAAATCAGGTGATGGCCGATTTCGCCGCCCAACGCTCCGCCCAGGAACTGTACCACTCCGCCCAGAAACTGAGGCTTCTCTGCACCCCTGTCCAGTCTGTTGCGGACCTGTTAAAAGACGAACAGCTTGATGATCGGGATTGGTTCGTCGAAGTTGAACACCCGGAGATCGGCGAAACATTCACCTATCCTGGCGCGCCGTACAAGCTATCGGAGACCCCGTGGCAGATACGAACACGGGCGCCCATGGTCGGCGAGCACACGTGTGAAGTTCTGGGCGAATGGCTGGGGTTGTCGTCCGATGAGGCCGAAAAACTCGTGGCTCTGGAGTCATCGTAGAATGAACGATAGTTCAACTCGCCTGCCGCTTGCGGGAATCCGCGTCGCCGATTTTGGCTGGATGATCGCTGGCCCTCTGGCTACGCGGCCCCTGGCGAATTTCGGAGCAGAGGTCATACGAATCGAATCCTCGGCACGCATCGACGAAATCCGCGCTCTCGGCCCCCGTCCTGAAGGCAACACGAGCCCCAACGTGGCCGGAGTGTTTAATGACTGCAACACCTCCAAACTCAGCATGACCGTTAACCTGGGAACGCCCGAAGGCATCGAGCTAGCGAAAGAGGTTGTGAGTGTCAGCGATGTGGTCACAAACAACTTCCGTGGCGACCGCATGGGCCGTTGGGGACTGGCATACGAAGACCTCGTGAAGCTCAAACCAGACATCATCATGCTGGGCATGGCGATGATGGGCACGACCGGAGTCCATCAACATTACGGCGGCAACGGCATCAATATCATCGCCGGAGCCGGCATCAGTGGGATCACGGGATCACCTGACCGCCCTCCGGTGGGCACGGGGTCACTATACCCGGATTTCAGCGGCAATCCGAACCACGCAACGCTGGCAGTTCTGGCGGCATTGAGGCACCGGAACCGCACAGGAAAAGGGCAGTTCATCGACCTGGCGCAGTATGAGTCCACAATCTCTTTGCTGGGCTCCAGCGTACTACAGTACACCACACTGGGCAGCGTTCCAGTTCGACCCGGAAACCGCTCAAGGTGGGCCGCTCCTCATGGAGTGTATAGATGCGCCGGAGACGATAGATGGTGCGCGATCGCCGTTGAGACTGAAACCGAATGGGACGGCTTGCGCCGCGCTATGGGAGACCCGGCGTGGGCAATGGAGGATCGCTTCCAATCCGTGGCCGGACGAAAAAAACACGAGGACGATCTGGATGAATTGATCGAGGAATGGACCAGTGGTCGAAAAGACCATGAAGTGATGAGATGCCTCCAAAATGAGGGCGTCCCAGCAGGTATGGTGCAGAACTCCAAAGACCTGGTGGAAAACGATCCAGGGTTCAGAAAACGGCACATCCGGGTTTTGGAACATCCCGAAATCGGAGAGATGACGATTCACGGAGAGACCATATCAATATCAGGTGTGGAGCCTATCGTAGAACTTGCTCCGCATATGGGAGAGCATACAGAATATGTTCTGAAGGACCTTCTCGGAATGCCGGAAACTGAGGTCGATCAACTCTACGTGGACGGAGTTCTGAATTGAAGCACGCCTTAACGGAAGCCGGCGACAATTCGCTCGACAATCACTGAACACCGGGAAAACTGGCGGACGTAACTCTCTGATATGTTAGACATTCTGAAAAAAATCCTCTCCGCATGGCCGATGGTCATCAAGCGGAGTCTGGCAAACTGGCGGCTACTGTCGTCTGTGGTCGTTGGGGTGTTGTTGGCCTCGGCCATCATGGCCGGCACCGTTATCTACTTTGAATCCCTCAGAGACCTGGCGTTGGTTGGCGAGTTATCTAAGCACAAGGCAGAGGACTTGGACATCCTCGTCAAAGCCACGAAAGGGCCGACCACTCAGGAAGAATACGCCCTGGTGAGGCAACTAGTCGAAGGTGAGATCAACTCCCAGATTGGCTGGCTGTCCCGGGACATTTTGCGGGGCGGAAGGTCATTAACGTTTTTTGCAACTCAACCGGGAGAGGAGGCTGAGGCGGGCGACAACAGCTCGCGAAGTTACTTTACGTTTCTTGCCGACATCGCGGAGCACTTAACGATTGTTGAGGGCAGAGGGCCTCGCGATCAAATAATCGCCGACCCAGATGGTAATCCGGTGACGCTGGAGGCATTAGCGTCGGTGGAGGCCGCGAGAGAGTTTGGCGTTGAAATCGGCGGCAAAATCTCGGTGGTTCCATATTGGTCAGACGCGACCCCATATGCCAGCGTCGTCGTCGTTGGCCTTTTTGAGCGCTCAAATCCTGAAGCCCCAATCTGGCGCCTCCATGACGATGTGTTCCTGTCTCTCACCTCTGGCGGCGATTTCATCACGATTCCGTTTCTCGTTTCCGAAACCACGCTATTGAGCGGTGTCGGTGGCGCGTTTCGAGATATGGACAGCAACTACGGCTGGCTGGTAGACATCGATCACGAAAGCCTCGACGCGTCAAACGCGACACAGGCGCAAATCAACGTGCGTTCTTTGGATGGGCGTCTTCGCAGCGTCATTCGATATCGTCAAATCACGATTCTCGACGATGCATTGTCTGAGTACGACTTGCGATTGTTGTTCAGCAAACTGCAAATGTTTGTGGTTCTGATACTGATCGCTGTGGTTGTGTTGTATTACGTCGTAACTATCTCCGCTCTGGTCGCCGAACAGCGCAAGAACGAAATTCTTCTGTTGAAGGGGAGGGGGGCTACCTCCGGCCAGATTCTCGCAGTGTTCGTGCTGGAAGGCACAACCATCGCGGCAATCGCAGTCGTTATTGCTCCAATACTCGCGGCGTTCGCCATCAGCCTGCTGGGATTCACGCCCGCATTCACAGACCTCAGCGGCGGCGAAAGGCTGCCGGTGCAACTCTCGCAGGGCGCCTACATCATGAGCGCGTTGGGCGGATTACTGAGCCTGGGCGCTCTGATGATTCCGGCTATCGAAGCGTCTCGCTCTGGCGTCAGCCGCCAACGTCAGGACTCGGTTCGCCCGTCTCAGTTGGCATTCTTTCAGCGATACTACCTCGATGTGATGTTGTTGGCAGTCAGCATAGTGCTGTTCCGCCAATTGACGGAACAGGGATCTTTGGCTGCAATGAATCTTCTGGGCGAGGTGGCAGTCAACCAACTGCTTCTTGCCGTTCCTGCTATCACGCTTGTGGCGGCGGCTATGGTGCTTTTGAGGCTTTTCCCAGTGGCGCTGAATCTTGCCAGCCGAATCATGTCTCCCCACCTGCCGCCCGGACTCGTGTTGGGCCTGTGGCAAATGGCGCGGAACCCCACCCACTACGCTCGACTGGCTCTGCTGTTGATCCTGATGGCGGGCCTTGGCATCTTCGCCGCGAGTTTCGGTGGCACGCTCGAGCGTAGTTTCGAGGAGCGAGTGCTGTACTCGTCAGGCAGTGATATAAGACTGGTGGGTGTCTCTCAGAGGCGCAGCGGACTGACCAGGCCGTTCACCAGAGGGTATGAGATGCTCGACGGCGTGTCCTACGCCAGCCCGGCCCTGAGAAGCACAGGCTCTGATCTCTCCCGAACGACTGGCGGGATTTACACAATGCTGGGGGTGGACGCTGATAGTTTCACCGATGTCGCCTGGTTTAGAGACGACTTCGCCGACGACTCGATCGTTGAGATTATCGACGGGTTGAACAGTCGGGAACACCAGCTTGGCTTGCCGTTGCCAGATGACGCCCGCGCGGTGGAGATTTTACTGAAAGCGGACCGGCCTCACCCATCCGTGTTCATCGCAGCCCGAATCAAAGACTCCAATGGCCGGTTCTTCACTTACATCATGGGCGCTCTCGAAACCAGCAACTGGAGGTTGATGACCTTCCAGCTATTCGAAGGGAAAAACACGCGATGGAATCTGTTCCCATCACGTCCTCTCACGCTTGTCTCATTGGCGCTCGGTGAGACCGATGGTCAGAGCCGACTGATGCCTGGTTCGTTGTTGATCGACACCATACGCGCCCGCCGTGCAACTAGCGAAGTGGAGGTGTTGGAATCTTTCCAGAACATCGAAGGTTGGAACGTACTCCATGAGATTGACGAGGCGGCTCAGGATAGGATCCGGCATTCTGAGGTATCGGCCCGAGGCGATGGCGCGTTGATGTTCGCATGGTCGGGAGGCCCACCCCTGACCGCGAGAGGAATCTACCCGGGAGGCGACCCTGATCCTATCCCAGTCGTTGCCAGCGCGTCCTTCCTGAGAGGCAGCGGCCACAAACTGGGAGACGAAATCGAGGTGTCGATGGGTGGTCGTCGGCTCAACGTGAAACTCAAAAACACCGTTGACTACTTCCCGACCCTGAACACCTTCGACGGCCAGTTCCTCATCGGTGATCTGGACACGCTCGTTGACGCCGCGAATCTGGGTCAGATGAGGGGAGAATTGACAGCAAACGAAATGTGGCTGTCAACTGATCTTGAAGGCGCGGATCGTGAAATCTTCGTCGATGGGCTCAGGCTAGGAAAACCCCTGCCGGTGGCTAAATTGGTCGATCGACAACTTGATCTATCTGAGGCGCAACTCGACCCGCTGGTCCTCGCGGGGTGGAGAGCGCTGTTGCTGATCGCCTTCGGCGCGATTCTCATTCTCAGCAGCCTGGGATTCCTTGTTCACGCCTATGTGTCGTTCCGAAATCGGGAATTGCAGTTTGCTCTGATGCGAACGATGGGGTTTGCGACGCGCCAATTGGTGGCCCTGATGTGGTTGGAACAGGCTCTGGTAATCGCCGTCGGCATGGCGCTGGGAACCTGGATGGGCGGCAGGTTAGGCTCGACAATCATGCCATTCCTGGGGCACGACGACCAGGGATCGCAAGTTATCCCGCCGTTCGTCATTGAAGTAAGCTGGGCCAATTTGCTTGTCACCTACGCGGCCATGTCAGTGATATTCACGGTCATTATCCTGGGCGTCATACTCTTTATTCAAAGAATGTCCCTAAGCCGGGTTCTGCGAATTGGCGATAATTAACCTGAATACTTGGCCTCTGAAAAAGTTGCTATGCCGGACGCAGTAGTTATCGGCGGTGGCCCTGGCGGCGGCACGGCGGCAACCCTTCTCGCTCGCCGTGGATACAGCGTGGTCCTTCTTGAACGCGAAATTTTCCCCCGCGCCCATGTTGGAGAGTCCCTGTTGCCCGCCAGCATGCCGGTGTTGGAAGAATTGGGCGTTCTCGGCCGGATCGAGAGCGAGAACTTCCCCAAAAAGTACGGCGCCACGATGGTTTGGGGTCGGGACGACACCCCTTGGAGTTGGTATTTTCGAGAGACCAACCGAACTTATCCCTACGCCTATCAGGTGTCCCGGCCTCGATTCGACCAGATTCTTCTGGACAACGCGAAATCGTCAGGTGTGGATGTTAGGGAAAATTGCAACGTGTTCGAGACACTCTCTGACAGCGAATCCGGTGCGATTCATGGCGTCAGATACCGGCGCGATAGTGGAATTGTGGAATCTGTCGAAGCCGATTTCGTGATGGACGCATCCGGTCAATCAGCCCTTCTCGCCCGCTCCATGAACCTCCGAACCTGGGACAGGTTCTTTCAGAACCTCGCCGTCTATGGTTACTACCGTGGGGCAAAACGACTTCCTAGCCCAGACGAAACTAACATTTTCATAGAGTCCTACGGTCTGGGTTGGACTTGGACGATCCCGCTGAAAGACGGATTGGCGAGTGTGGGCGCGATTGTTGATAGTGAATCTGCCCAAGCAATGCTCGCAGACATCGGCCCTGACGAGTTCCTGAGACAGCAGATTTCACAGACAGCTCGAACCAACGATATGCTGTCCGATGCTGAACTGACTGGCGCGCCTCGCGTTGTCCGCGACTGGTCCTATACCACTAACCGCATGGTCGGCGATGGTTGGATACTGCTGGGAGACGCCGCCTGCTTCGTTGACCCGTTGTTCTCGTCGGGCGTTCATCTGGCGCTAATGTCTGCTGTGATGGCGGCCGCCTACGTCCACGGAGCCAAGACCGACCCGACCTTAAGAGTCCCTGCCGGGCAGGTCTACGAACAGCTTTACCGCAAGGAGTACGCTCACTTCCGCGAACTTGCCAGCCTGTTCTACGCCAGCAACCGGACGGAGGAGTCATACTACTGGCAGGCCAGGCGTTTGCTCGGCGACACCGATGTCGGCGCTAGGGAGTCATTCATCCGGGCGGTCGCGGGTCAGCCTCCCAGAGGGTACGAACGGTCTGCGCTGTCTCGCGGCGAGCTTCCGTCTGAAATCTCCGAGATGTTCGCTAGCGTTGCGTCTGACAAGCGTTTGAGAGATGCGACTGTCGCAATGGGGTTGTCCCTCAACCTGGTGCCTCGTCTCGCTGGAGAAGCCAAACTTGAGCGCAGGCCAATTTTCGTCGAAGGCGAGTTCCAGTGGAGCGCCGTTCTGTCCAGCGCTACGCGTCCAGAGGGCACGCCGCTGAGCAACTTCGTGGCCGCCCTAGTGAATCTGGTGGACGGCAAACGGAACATCGGTCAGATACTCGACAGATTTACTCAGGGCGTCGAGGATTCAGAGCAGATCGAACAGGCCCACGAATCGATGATTAACGCTATCAGTATCCTGTACGTTGACGGGGCAATTGATTCCTTGATGGGCTGAATCCAAGGCTCGTGTCAGGTCTAGATTATCACCCCGTCCGAGCGCAACTCCACTAACTCATCTTCGGAGACGCCAAGCATCGACTTCAGGATTTCGTCGGTGTGTTCGCTGTATCGAGGGGCCTGAGTGACTGTGACGGGCGACTTCTCCATCTTCACAGGGCTTCCGATCATGCGATAGTCGCCCCGATAATCGTCCTTGACGGTCACGATCATCTCACGCTGTTTCAGATGCTCATTGTTAATCACCTCGACGGGGGTCAGCACCGCTCCGCACCACACGCCTGCCGCGGCTAAAGCCTCGAACGCCTCGTACTTGGTGCGCTGCATCGTCCACTCTTCGATGATTTCCCGGACCTCGTCAGCCCTCTCGCCCCGCAACTCGTCGGTCATGTAACGCTCGTCCTCGAACATGGCCTCTTTGCCCATTACCGCCAGCACCGTGATCCACAGGTCTCCGCGAGTGTGAATCATCACGTAGTCGTCGTCGCCTCCGGGCGCGCATCGGAACACATTCGGGACTCTGCCCCAGGCGGTGTTGACCTCGCCGACGCTAAGAGGCTTGATTAGGCTGATCCGCATGAGGTTCGTGATGCCGTCCTGCATCGACACTTCGACCATCTGACCTTCGCCGGATTTGTCCCGCTGTCGCAGGGCAGCGAGGACGGCTATTGCCATGTGAAGCCCTGTCCCAGAGTCCCCGGCGCCGATGGAAACTCCCTTGGGAGGACCGTCAGGCGATCCATTCGCCGACATGAGGCCGCCGGTTGCCTGGGCTGCAGTCTCGAAGCTCTTGAATTCGCTCCAGTCCCCCCAGTTGCCGAAACCTTTGATGGAGGCGTAGATGATGTCAGGCTTCAAACTTTTTAGCCATTCATACCCGATCCCCAGCCGTTCCATAACGCCCTTGGAGTAGTTCTCCAGCACGATGTCGGCCCATTTCACTAGATCGGCAAGCATCGCTCTGCCCCGATCGTCTTTGAGGTTCAGCGTGATAGCCCGTTTGTTGTTGTTGAATATGGTGAAGTAGACGCTGTCATGCTCGTTGTGGGCCATCTCCCATCGTGTGCGGTCTCCGCCTCCTGTGTCCTCGACCTTGATTACGTCGGCTCCGAGGAATCCCAAGAGTTGAGTGCAAGATGGGCCTGCCTGCACGCGACTGAGATCAAGTATTTTTACGCCCTCTAACGCCTTATCCATTTTCGCTCCTTGGGTGTCATGGCTCAACCAGAATTGTCTGACCGAATCGAGCCGATTATATCACTAACTCCCAAGCCGGGAACCCACGAAATCCTGGTATCCCAAGATGAACTCGGAGGCTGCCACAGCCTTCCGACCCTCAAGTTGAATGGTCTGAAGAGTCAGTGCGCCGTTGCCGGTGACAACTTCGGGTCGTCTGTCGTCGGTTTGGATAACACTGCCAGGGACGTAGTCGGAAGTTGAGGCGCTGGAAGATTGAGCCTCAATGACTTTGAGAATTTTTTTGTTCCATGTCGTGAACGTGCCGGGCCAGGGATGGAACGCCCGGACCTTGCGAGCTATCTCACTCGCCGGGTGTGACCAGTCAATCTCGCCATCGGCCCGCTCCAGAAGGCGAGTAATCGTGACCCTCGAATCATCTTGCGGTACGGCGTTTATTTTATCGTCAGCCCAGTCAGGCAGAATCTTGATCAGCAGTTGAGCGCCCATCTCAAACAGTCGTGAAGTCAACGATTCTGTGTTCTCATCCTCGCCGATGGGAGAAGGGCGCTGGGCAAGAATCGGGCCAGAATCCATGCCTTCGTCCAGCTTCATCAGCGACACGCCGGTCTCGGCGTCTCCCTCGAGAATTGCTGTTGTCACAGGCGACGGCCCCCGATGCCGAGGCAACAGGCTTGGATGGATGTTCAAACATCCAAGGGGGGGAAGTTCAAGAATCTCGGACGGCAAAAACAGTCCGTAAGCCGCAACGACGATAACGTCGGGATTCAACTCAATCAACTTTGCTCGCGCCGCCTCATCGCTCCGAAGCGAGGCGGGTTGAAACACAGGGATTCCGCGCTCCAAAGCCAGAGTTTTGACGGGCGATTCCGCCATCTGACGGCCTCGACCTGCCCGACGGTCCCTTCGAGTGTACACTCCAATTATCTGGTAACCCTCGTTAGACAGGGCATCCAGAACGGGGAGAGCGACGTCTGGCGTCCCCATGAACACGACTCGGATTTTGCTAGGCTCTCGGAGGTCGCTCATCAGGTAGCGCCCCTTCCTGAAAATCCGTCGAACGACACCTGGCCGCCCACTTTTATTCCGAACTCCGAGATCGTCCCAGCGTTGGTTTCGAGCACATACGTCGGCTGGCTTATAGACCAGTAGGTTGTCAGTAACCGATCCGGTGTGTTGGATGTTGGCGCAGGAGCGTTGGGATGGGTATCGGCGATGCGGCGGCCCGCTCCGATCCACAAGAAATCCAGCGGAAACAGCAATCCCTTCATCCAAGCGTCCTCGGGTTCGCCGGACGTATAGATGTAGAGCATTCCGGTGTTGTCGGGAATACTGTCCCGGCCTTCCAGTCCTCGTTCTCTGGATTCAGGTGTGTATGCAAGTTCGACGTCAAATCTGTGGTCGGCTATCAACACCAACGGCTGTGACGATGTGGCGGTGATGACTATCAATGGTTCGGGTGTTGGGCTAACGTCGAGAATTTGACCGTCCGAGCACCCACTGGTTTCATTTCCGCCAAACACGCAACGCATGGTCATGGACGAAACGAACAGAATGACAGTCCATGCCCAGGAATAACGTGGATTGCAAGATGGGATCAGCGGTTGTGCTGTCGAAATAATATCCATGCCGTGCCGATTTATTATTGGTGGTAATTTGATGATTGATATGAAAATACACCGTGGCGGGGGAAATCGAAAGGCCGAGAGGGTCACGGGTCGAATCATTCTCATTGTACCAACGGTCGCCGGCCAGTGCGATGACGCGCAGGTTCTGATAACGTGAGCGGGTCGCCCTTCGACGGATTGGCGGCTATTGTCCCAGATTTCACCACGGAGCAGCACATGAACACAGACAGCAACGGATACAAAGGCCCGCTGGACGGATTGAAGGTGATCGACTGGACAATGTGGCAATTTGGGCCCATCTCCACGGTGATGCTGGCCGACATGGGCGCCGAGGTCATCAAAGTCGAATCACTGGACGGCGACCACGGACGTCAGTTCGGACAGATAATGGGCATCAACACCGAGCTCGCTGACGGTGTGAACGCATATTTCGAGAGCATGAACAGGCAGAAACTGGGGATCGCCCTTGATCTCAAAAATCCCAGGGGTCTGAAAATATTGCACAAACTTGTGGCTGAATCGGATATTTTCGTGGAGAATTTCCGCAAAGGTGTTGCCGAACGGTTGGGCCTCGGATACGAGGACTTGCTGAAGCACAACGAGAAGATAATATACGCTTCGGCCTCTGGTTATGGCCCCAAAGGGCCGGACTCCGCGAAGCCCGCCCTGGAGTTGGCGGCGGAGGCAAGGGCAGGAGCGTTGTGGTGGACTGGCCCAGACGACGGGATGCCTTATCCCGCGGGCATGGCCGATCAGATTGGCGGCATCATGCTCTCTTATGGGATCATCGGCGCTATCGTCGCCAGGGAGAGGTTCGGATTCGGACAGCGGGTGGACGCGTCTCACCTGGGCAGCATGATTTGGGCGCACGGGATGCCAGAAGGCATCAAGTTCCTGACGGGCAAAGAGTTTCCACGGACCGACCGGACAATAGTGGGGCAGCCGCTTTGGAACTACTATCAGTGCAAGGACGGGGAGTGGCTCGCGTTCTCGATGAGCCAAAACCGCTACTGGTCTCAGTTTTGCAACGCGCTGGCCATCCCGGAGTGCATCGAAGACCCCCGGTTCAGCACGACAGAAGTGCGAGCTGATAATCGCGAGGAACTGATCCCTCTTTTGGACGATGTCTTCGCAACCAAAAATAGAGAAGAATGGGAAGCAGAACTGGCGAAATACAAAGACCTCATTTGGGAACGGGTGCAACGCAGTCTAGATCTGCTGGATGATCCGCAGGTTGTTGAGAATAACTACGTCGTGGAATTTGACCATCCGGTTGTGGGCCCAACCAAATGGCCCCAGACACCGCTGACGTACAGCAAAACCCCACTTTCGACCAGAAAAATGGCCCCAACTCACGGCGAGAACACCGAGGAAATTTTGCTGGAACGACTGGGCTACACGTGGGACGACATCGTGTCGCTGAAGGACGACGGGGTGATACTGTAGCCGCCAGAATTCAGAAATTTCGCCTGACGCGGATGTGATATTTCATCTTAGGTCGACCCATGTAGCGCCGTTGCCGCCGCGCTCTCTGGGTTCGGCTCCGAAATTTTCCACCAGGGGGTGATGGTCGAGATGTTCGCGCAACGCCTGTCTCAGCGCGCCGGTTCCTCGACCGTGGATTACTCGAATTTTGATTAGTCCGTCCCGCGTCGCTTGATCCAGGAACGTCTCTAATCGGTCGATTGACTCGGCAGCGCGAAGGCCTCTGACGTCGATCTCCATGCTCTCAACAGGCGGCCCTACCACAATTTTCACGGCTTCTTCCAGAGGCTCGTTGGCGGGTTCCTGGTCAACTCGGTTCAGCCGATTAAGGTCTACGTTGATGCGAACGTTCCCTATGGCGATTTCCGCGTCGCCGCCCTGAGACGGCAGATCAGTCACCGTTCCACGCAGGTTCAGGCCACGGACGAATACGGTGTCACCAACCGCAATTGGACGAGGCTCGGCCCTCAATCGCGTCGGCGCAAGCGCAGGCAGGTCTTCCAATTCCTGGGCGGCTAAATCCCGACGGATGCGATCGATGCGTTCGATCTGTTCGGGCGGGTTGTTGGGCGTCGGCGTTGCCCATGACAGCGAAGCCTCAGCGGTTTGGAGCTTGCCTCTCACCTGGTCAAACTTCGACATTATCTCCTGACGAGCGGCGCCCAGTATGTCGTCGCGATGCCCGACCAGGTACTCCACCTGTTCATTCAACTGATCTCTCAATGATTCGGCTTCGGCCTTGGCCCGCTGTGTGTCCTCCAGGCCGGATTGAAGCTGATGGCGCTCTCCCTGAAGCTCGTTCAGCCAGTCCTCGAATCTCAAGTGTTGAGGCTCCATGAGGTCTCGGCTCTCTTCCATGATTTTTTCAGGAAGGCCGAGACGCTCGGCGACGGCCATCGCATAGCTTCGACCGGGAACGCCCATCGTGAGCTCGTAGGTGGGTTCAAGAGTGTCAGGGTTAAGCTGGAAGCTGCCATTAGTGGTGTGAGGATTGCCCTCGGCGAAGGCGGCGACATTGCGGTGATGGGTCGTCACAATTGTCGGGACTCCGAGCTCGGCAAGATGCCCGATGATTGCCTTTGCCAGGGCAGAACCTTCCTCAGGGTCGGTGCTGTTGCCAAGCTCGTCCAGCAGTACCAAAGTGCGAGGCGTTGCGTTCTCCAGAATCTGGATGACGTTGCCGATATGGGAGCCGAAAGTCGAGACCGAATCCGCGATGCTCTGCTGGTCTCCGATGTCGGCGAACACGCCATCGAACACCGGGAGAGCGCTCCCTTCCTCGGCGGGGATGTGGATGCCGGACTGGTGCATCAACGCCAGAAGGCCAACCGTCTTCATGGCGACCGTCTTGCCGCCGGTGTTCGGGCCTGTGATCACCAACGCGGACCATCCAGGGCCAATGTTAATGCTGAGAGGAACGGCATCTCTGCCCAACATAGGGTGCCTGGCCCGAATGAGTCTGATTGAAGATTCTGCATCGTCGCTGTCGTCTTGCCTGCGCGTGATCGGCTTGATCGCCTGGAGTCTGTGGCTGTACCGAGCACGCGCCAGCGCGAAATCCAGTCTGGCGGTCAGATCGTTGGCTAGTTGGATGTCGTGGGCCACGACGCCGACCAGCGACGAGAGGTCACGGAGGACACGGATGACCTCCCGGTCTTCTTCCAAGACCAGTTCGCGCCAGTTGTTGCAAAGCTCCACCGTGGCCATCGGCTCGATGAACAGCGTTGCGCCGGTGTTGGAAGCGTCGTGAACTATGCCGGAGACACGGTGACGCATCTCCGCCTTGACCGGCACGACCAATCGGTCTCCGCGCACCGAGATGATTGGGTCTTGAAGGGTGTTGCGTCCTGTCGTGGATTGGATAAAGTTGTTCAGCGCTTCGGTCACGGCCTCGTGAGCGTGGCGCACCTGATTTCTCAAGACGCGCAATGTAGGCGTCGCGTCGTCCACCACATCGCCTCGTCTCCCGATCTTCGAGCGCACCTGGCGCTGAAGCTCCTGCAGGTCAGGGATCACCTGGGCGATGTCCGCCATCAGCGGGGCTTGATTTTTTGCCCGTAAAGCTGCGTTTCGAGCGCGACGGTGCACCTCCAAAGAGTCCGCCACCGCCAGCAGGTCGATTCCAGTCAGAATGCCCCCAAGAGCGGCCCGGGCCACGGACTCAGAAGTGTCAACGCTGGACTCAAGGCTCACGTCCCCGATTTCATCCAGCATCTGGCCGGCGTCAGCCGTCTCGTCCTGAAGCTCCTGGACCTCTCGTTCGTCGAAGGTCGGCATCAGATTGAGAGCCATTTGGCGTGCGCCGAAGAATGTGGCGTTGTTCGCCAACTGCTCCCGGATCGTGTCAAAGTCCAACAATCGAAGCACACGGCCTTGAAGGCCCTGCGGATCGATAATATTGGGCGGTTCGACTTCAGATTCCTCTGTGGACTGGTCGTTTCGTGTCTCGTCCAACTGCTGCCTTTGCTGGCAATTGCGAATATCAGGTGTCAATTGTATCAGTCAAGCCAGTTGTGGTGTCAGAGCTTACCGCCGTGCCAACACCAACTCGAAATTTCAGTAGACACCCGCCTCAATTAGCGAGTCACCTTGATGTGGGGCTCGGGTTTCAATCCGTACCCTTGAATCAAGATGAATTGAAGATAGATGGCAGAGGGTTTATATGTGGGTGACGCTGGAGCGAGATCCCATGACCGATGAGTGGGCGCGGGCTAGAACCACTCAAGGATCGAAAATCGTGAAATGGGCAGAGGACGTTTTCAACTCAGACACCGTTTGGCCGCTGTTGGTGGCGGCATTTCTGATCACCGCGGGTGTGCTGTCTGCGGTCTGGACTAACTCGCATAGCGATGATATCGAAGTCGTATCAAAGGCGCGCGACGTTTCAAACCCCGTAAGTCCAATTGCGGATGTCCTAGAGGCAGCGGCGGCCACAGAGCAAATTGGTCCTGAAAAATTCGTCACCAACACTAACGGCGAAATCGCCCCAAATCCACCGTCTGCTAATGCCAATTTTTGGCTGACCATCTCGCCGCCGGTTAACGAGTACAGGTCGGTTGGCGCAGGGAATTGGCTTTCACATTGAATCGGTTTATGAGATCGAGATACGGCTGTGCAGATCATCAAGCACTGAGACCGCCTCGTCCACCAAACTCGCCATAATGTCGGCGGCTGGCCTGCTTTCGTCGAGCAGACCTGAGGCTTGGCCGGCTGGAGTGAACATCAGATCGTGCCTCCCGGCTTTCTCAGCTGACGCTGACAGGTCTGACATCAACATTCCTTGAAGAGGCATGGGCAACGGGTCCAACCCGGCGTTCTCCCATGCCTGAACAATGGGGTTCCGATGCTGCCGTGCGGTCTTGCCTGTGTACGACCTGCTGATCACAAAATCCTCAGACCGGCCATCCAGGACTGCTCGCTGCTGAGAGTCGAATATTTGAGACTCCGTTGCGGTCAAAAACGCAGTGCCCAACCAAACGCCTTGCGCACCGAGCGCAAGAGCGGCGGCGACGCCACGACCTGTCGCGATACCGCCAGCAGCCACGACCGGCAATGGTTTGACGGCCTCAACGATCTGAGGGACCAACGGCATCGTGGCGATGCGTCCGGTATGGCCACCTGCCTCCGTTCCCTGGGCCACGACGACATCTACGCCTGCCTTGACCTGCCTCGCGGCGTTGCGAACGTTGCCAACCAACCCCATCACCTTGGTTCCTGCGTCTCGCGCATCGGGAACCAACCACGCAGGGTCGCCGAGCGCAGCGGCGAACACAGGGACTTTCTCTTCAAGAATGACCTCAACCTGCTTGCGGGCCAGAGCGATCCCTCCGCCTCCTAGCTTTCGCTCGGTCCGGTGCTCGTCAAGGCCGAACTCGCCGATCAGCGATTCGACGAACTCAGAGTGCCGGGGGTACTCGCGTTTGAGAGTTGCCCGAATCGCTTCGGGTTGAACCTGAACTCCATCGCTCTCAAGACTCCCGGTTACCACGGGCAGCAGCAGGTCAACGCCGAAAGGTTTGTCGGTAAGCTCACGGACACGTCGAATCCGTTTGCGTAGCTCCTCCGGCTCGTCTCCTGTGGCTCCGAATACGCCCAGGCCTCCAGCTTCAGACACCGCTGCTACCAGTTCCGGCGGAGTGAACCTGATGCCGCCCATACCCGCCAAACAGATCGGGTATTCAATACCGAAGATGTCGCAAAGATCAGTGTGGAGAGTTGGTCGGGCCATGTCGGTGTCCTCCAAATAGGGGGTTGTTTAACGTTTCAGCTAATGCCAGAATTGTAGAATTGGCGTGTTGCGGTGTCAACATGACATCGTGCGAAGCGCCAACTAGTGCCGAGGCACTTCGTCCGATACACTGTACCCAGATTTTCAGTCTGAGCGAATTCGATTGACCGACCTCCAACAACCATACTTCGACATCATCGTTGTCGGCGCAGGAAACGCAGCTTTGTGCGCCGCGTTGGCTGCGCGGGAGCGGGGCGCGTCGGTTGTGGTGTTGGAGAAGGCTCCAGCTTCTGAGCAAGGCGGAAACTGTCCCTACACAGGCGGCGGCTTCCGGTTCGTTCATAATGGCATCGGAGACCTTCGCTCTCTGTTGCCTGACCTCACTGATGATGAGGCCGGACGCATTGAGATGGCGCCGTACACATCGGATGATTTCAGAAACCACCTCACGACCGTCACCCACGGGGACACCCGGACCGACCTGATGAACACTCTTATCGCCCAGTCTCGTCCGACCATCGACTGGATGACGGTTCAGGGCGTCCGGTGGGACATTTACTCCAGGCTCAGCGCCATTGTGGGAGCTCCGTCGGTCATACCGAATGGCGTTGGCTTGACCGCGTGGGAGTCGGGGCCAGGACTGATTAACATGCTGACGACCTCTTGTCGGCGCGCCGGAATCTCCGTGTTATACGAAACCGAGATGTCCGGCCTCACTCAAGACGATTCTGGAGTCGTGGTTGGAGTCGTGGCCAGAGACAACGATGAGACTTATCGGATCAGATCGAAAGCAGTCATTCTGGCCTGCGGCGGATTCGAGGCCAATGCTGAGATGCGAGGGAAGCACATTGGCCCCGGCTGGGAGTTGGCTAAGGTTCGCGGGTCTAGGCACAACACGGGCGACGGACATCGCGCAGCCATGACCATAGGAGCACAGCCAATCGGTCAATGGGACGGGTGTCATGGGACGCCCATAGACATTGACGCCCCTGCGACTGGCGATATTCAGGTGACTGACCAGATGCCTCGCCGATCATACACGTTGGGAATCTCCGTGAACCTCAAAGGCAAACGCTTCGTAGATGAAGGCGAGGGGTTTGCTGAACAGACATTTGTCTCAATGGGTCAGGCGATTCTACGGCAGGAAAATGGCATTGCCATCCAGATATTCGACTCAAAGGCTCGGCCTCACCTTGAAGGCAGGTACGGTGGGTCTCGGAAATTCGAAGCTGACACGATTACTCAACTCGCCGAACAAATCCGCGTCGACGCTGCGACTCTGGCGGCTACGATGGATGCTTACAACGAACAAGCCCACAACGGCGAGTACCACCCCCGCGAACTGGATGGCCGAAGCACGAACGACTTGAAGCCGCCCAAATCAAACTGGGCCATTAGAATAGACAAGCCCCCCTTTACGGCGTTTACCGTGACAGGCGGCATCACTTATACTTACGGCGGACTCAAGATAGACACCAACTCCCGTGTGTTGGACAGCGGCGATCTGCCCATCGGTGGCCTGTACGCCGCTGGCGAAATCGTGGGTGGAATCTTCTACCACAACAGTCTCAGAGCCGCTGGACTTATGCACGGGGCAGTGTTTGGCAAAATCGCTGGGGAGCATGCAGCCAGGATTTAACCTCGTTCGATCCCCAGGCCCCCGAAGGCTCATACAATAAGCGGAGGAACATGGTGCAAGCAGTTGACGCAAACGGCGTCCAGAACATGGCGGACAAAATCAGACACAGCGTGCAGCGGGTTATCGTGGGTAAGGACGATGTAATTGACCTGGCGATCATTGCTCTGTTGTGCAAAGGGCATGTTTTGGTTGAGGATGTCCCTGGCATCGGGAAGACCACAATGGCGAAGGCGCTGGCGCAGTCACTCGGTTGCACCTTCAATCGTATTCAATTCACGCCTGATCTGATGCCCACCGACGTTTTGGGTGTCAACTTCTACAACCAAAAGTCGGGCGATTTTGAGTTCAGAGCGGGCCCCATATTCAGCCAAATTCTGTTGGCCGACGAGATCAACCGCGCGACGCCGCGAACACAGTCTGCCCTGCTAGAGGCGATGGGTGAGCGTCAGGCGACCATCGACGGCGTGACGAGGGCCATTTCTGAACCATTCATGGTTCTGGCAACCCAGAACCCGATTGAAATGGAGGGCACGTTCCCTCTTCCGGAAGCCCAATTGGATCGTTTCATGCTCAGGATCAAGCTCGGCTATCCGTCTCCTGACGAAGAATCCGATATTTTGCTCAGGTTCCAAAAAGACACCATTTTGCCCGCGTTAGACCCAGTCACAACCGAATCGGAATTGCGACCGCTTCAGGATGCGGTCACCACCGTAAGGGTGGACGACACTATCCGAATGTATGTTGTCGCGATAACTCAGGCGACCCGGGAGCACGACGGGCTGTCGTTGGGGGCCAGCCCCAGGGCTGCGCTCTCATTGTACAAAACCGCCCAAGCCAAGGCCGCTCTTGACGCTCGCGATTTCGTGACCCCTGACGACGTCAAAGAAATGGCCGAAACAGTCCTGGCCCATCGCATGATTTTGACCTCAAACTCCCGGCTCAGAGGTCGCACAACAGAGATGATCGTAGAAGAAGTGCTGGACTCGGTGCCCGTGCCGATAGAGAGATAGCGCCCGTTGTTCGACCAGTTCTGGCACGACATTTGGATCACCCTGTTTGTGGTATTGATTATCATTGGGATATTCGCGGGACAGGGCCTGGTGATCGGACTTGGGATGATGGGCCTGTTGGTGGCAGGCATATCGTGGATGTGGAGCAGGCTGTCACTGGAAGAAGTCACATACGAACGCACGATCTCCCAACCTCGGGTCTTCATGGGTGAGGAGACAACGCTTACGATCAGCGTGACCAATCGCAAACCCCTTCCCTTGGGCAGGTTGGAGGTTGAGGACGAACTGCCGGAAGAGGTTCTGATCTCCGATGCCAATATCTCCGCCAGCGCAAACCCAAACGCCAACGTGTTGCGCCATTCCACTTCAATGTCGTGGTACGAACGCATTAAGTGGGACTACACAATCAAGTCAAACCGCCGTGGGTTCTATCGCATTGGCCCTGCCCGGTTGGAGAGCGGAGACTTGTTCGGGTTTTTCAACAGCCACCTCAGAGTTTCAGACAACGATTATCTGCTGGTTTATCCCCGGGTAGTTCCACTGTCGGAATTAGGAATGCCAGCGGCCCGCCCTCTTGGGGAGACACGGGGCGGAATTTCCATATTCGAAGATCCTTCACGGCCCTCTGGAATTCGCGACTACCAGGTTGGCGACCCGCTGAAAACAGTTGACTGGAAAGTCAGCGCCAAGATGAATCAACTCCAGGTCCGAACGTTCGAGCCAAGCTCGTCGTTCACGGTGATTCTGGTCGTCGTGGTCGAGACGACCGCCCGTTCCTGGGAGGGCTACAGTCCCACGAATTTGGAGCGGGTTATAACGGCGTCGGCATCGATAGCATCGTATGCGTCAGAGATGCAGTACAGTTTCGGCCTGTTCTCAAATGGCACGCCGATACTGGCAGATAGACCGATGAAAGTGCCTCCGGCGCGGTCAGCCGAACAACTTACCGTAATCCTCGAAGCTCTGGCGACAATTCGCCCATTGCCCATCGGGCCAATGGCTCCTCAACTCACGCTGTACTCTCGGCAATTTCCGATCGGAGCCACGCTGGTCATTACCGTTGCGCTGATAAACGACGATCTGAAAGAGTCGATTGCAGACCTCAAACGACAGGGCTACAAACTTGTGGTTGTGTTTGTGGGCGACAAAGATTGTCCAGAACTTCCCGAAGGCGTGATGGTATACGACCTGAAAGAATATTTCGACAGACTGGAGGCGTCCAGTGAGTTTGGCCCAAGATAGACTTCTGATGGCCGCCAGCGCGGTTTTGGAGAGCATCTGGCTATATGCTCTGATGGCGGTTATTGGCCTTCTGTTCACATTGGGCGGCAGCCCGTTGTCTTGGATTGCGGTCCTGACGATCCTGGGAATGTCCGTGATAGTCGCGCGTATGCTGGCGATAGTTAGCATGCACCCGATGCTTCCTTACGTCCTCCAGATGACAATGGGCGTCGCGGTTATTTATCTCACATTGGGTGGGCAAATGCAGCCTGAAGGGCAAGGATTCAGCCTGTTCTGGATCAGATCGCTGAACGCCGAGAACTTGGCCCCTGACTACCGACTCATAGTAGGACTGACAGCGATATTTGGCGCCGTGTTGTGGTGGCGAGGAGGCAGGCTGTCATCGGTCGAATATCCAATTGACCACCTGAGCAGAAATTTCCGAATCGGGTTGATAGTGCTTTCCATTGCGGCTATTGCCGAGATTGTCACCGTAGACAACCTCTACATATTCCCGCTGATGTTTCTGTTTTTTGGAGCCGGCCTCGCCGGGTTGAGCGCCGGCCACCTGTTGCCGCCTTCAGAACAGGCTGTCGGGGCCAAATCTTGGTCCCGCGTGGTCAGCGCGATTATCGTCGTAGTGCTGTTCGTCGGTCTGCTGTTCAGCCTGGTGCAGAAAGGGGCGCTGAATTTCATATCCGGGCCAGCGGTGGTTGTGTTGAATGCTTTAGCGACGGTCGTTTTTTTCGTCATCCTGTTTCCGCTGGTGTATCTTATCGAATTCCTAGTTAGAGGATTCTTCTTCGTGTTTTCCAGGATCGCTGGAGAGGGCGAACCAGTTGAGTTCGAGATCACCCAGGGCCTTGGCGAGGCGTTTCGCCCAGCACAGGAGGAACTCGCGGACACCGAGCCATCAGCGCTGCTCCAATTCCTGGAGTGGACATTGTTGGCGCTACTGATTCTCACGGTGTTGTACTTCTTGGCTCGCGCTTTCCGTCGCAGGGTTAGATGGAGGAGAGTGGATCAAGAAGGTGTCAGAGAGTCCGTTTCTGAGGATGCAGACGCTGCTATGGATTTGGGACGGTTGCTGTTCAATTTGATTCCAGAACGGTTTCGCCGGAAGAAAACTCAGCATCACCTCAATCTACCCGACGACGATTCCGGCATCGTTGATGTGTTCAGGATGTATTTCGGCATGCTAATGCTTGCAGAGGATCAGGGCCATCCTCGTCCGGCGCATCAGACTCCGTCTGAGTACCAGTCCACGCTCGAGCGCATATTTCCACAACGCATCGTGCGTATGGTTACTGAAGCGTTCAACCGGGCGTGCTACGGCCATACACCTGCGTCCCGCGCCCAGATTGACGAGATGAGGCAAGGGCTAGAACAGGCAGGCTCTGGAGACGCAACTTCCGAATAGGTTTGCGCTAGGCAGGCCTTCAGGTATAATCCCACCAGTGCCGGATTCCCGGCCTCGCAAAGCTCAGCGCTTTTGAGATTCCACTTCGTATATGCGTTATCGTCCGTAGAGTTGTGCGCTCGTTCGTTTGGACGGAAAGGACGTGTTCCAAGTTGATTCTAGAGGATATTGGGCTGCCTTCGGACCTTCTGCTATGGAAAGCGGTGACACTGACCATCATTTCGCTGGCCGTGGGCGTGTTGGGTGGCTTCGTGGGACTGGCCCTCGGGACAGTGAGGTTGCCTGCTATGCTGTTGATGGGGATGGCCGCTCCTGTGGCCGGAGGGACCAACATCCTGGTGTCCAGTCTCGCATCGCTGACAGGCGCGATTCGGCACTACCGCGAAGGTCGAGTGAATTTCCGCATCGTCCTGATCATGGGCGTGCCTGCATTTATCGGCGCCTTTATCGGGGGGTTTGCTGCCGATGTCGCCCCTGAGAATTTGCTGATATTTCTCGCTGGCTTGCTGGTGTTCTGGCAGGGCGTCGAATTCGTCATCCTCTACAGAAACCGTCGAGGCAACGCAAGCGCCCATATGTTCGGCGCTGACCTGGAGGGACAAACCGGAACGTTCACGCCCGGCAGAATTGGCAGCGAAGCCGGAGTTGGGTTTGGAGTCGGTCTGCTAGGCGGCGCGGTGGGATTGATACTCGGAAGCATACGCCTTCCCGCGCTTGTCCGTATCCTGCGGATTGATCCTCGTATAGCCGCCGGAACGAACCTGTTTATCGGTTTCTTCATGGGGTCGCTGGGCTGGGTGGGCCACGCTACGAAAGGCGAAGTGGATTACCCGTTGTTGGTCATGATGGGAGCCGCCGCCATGATTGGCAGTTATCTCGGAGCGCGACTGACAGGCCGCGTGAGCCTCAACTCCCTCATACTCACAATGGGAGTGGTGCTTTTGGTTGTCGGAGCTTTGCTGGTCGTCCGGGGCATATTCAATTAACGGAATCGAGCGATTGCGTTGCTTCGCCCGATAATTTATTGAAGCGAAACAGAACGGCGGCCACAAAATCGTCTCACAAAGCACGTCCGGCGATAATTCCAACCATTGCCGCGACCAGACCCACCGCGATGCTTCCCAGGATGTTCATTGCGGCCTTCGGAAGATCTGGAACGATTGCTGATTGCATCGTTGCCACAGTGAGCGTGGAGAACGTGGTGTAGGAGCCGAGAAATCCGACAGCCACAAGCATCCTGATTCCGACAGGCCATGATGTGTGGTTATCCGCCGCGGATATGAATATCCCCAGGGCGAATGAGCCTGTGATGTTGATTAGGAATATGCCCAAGAAGGACGGATGACCCAACGCGTTGATCACAGCCTTGTCTACGGCATAACGCGACACTGCGCCCAGCGCGCCTCCCATTGCGACCAGTAGCCAGAGCATCCCGTAATTACTCCCTAACCTCTTGGAAGGCCCAGGCCGCGCGTCGCTATGATGTTGCGCTGAATCTCCGATGTGCCGCCTCGAATCGTCAGCGATATGGAGTCCATCCATTCGAGGCCCAGCCGGCCATCGAAGTAGGCCCATTTGGAGCCTTTATCGAGCGTGCCGTACAAGCCTGCTATTCGCATGCCCAGTTGTCGAATTTTCTGGCTGATCTCGCTCCCCATCATCTTAGATACTGAAGCTTCGCGGTTAGGCACAAGTCCCTGGCTCTGCATCCAGCCCACGTTGTAGGCTATCGAGCGCCCGGCCTCGTTGGAGACATAAAGCTCCGCGATTCTGTTTCGAATTACTGGGTCTTTAGCCAATGGTCGTCCATTGACCTGCGTTTCTCGGGCCAACTCGGCCAACTCCTTAAGGGCGCGTTGGTTCGAGGCGTAACGGGCCACGCCAGAACGCTCGAAGTCCAGAGTAGTTGCCGCCACGTACCAGCCTCGATTCTTTTCCCCGATCATGTTGCGCTTGGGAACGCGGACGTTCTCAAAAAACACTTGGTTGAAGTAGTGGACGTCGAACATATTGATGATGGGCCTGACCTCAATGCCTGGGGTGTCCATGTCCAGAATGAAAACGCTTATGCCTCGATGCTTTGGCGCATCGGGGTCGGTGCGGGCCATCAGGTAGAAGTGGGAGGCGCGGTGCGCGCCGCTGGTCCAGATTTTCGATCCATTGAGAATGTAATCGTCTCCGTCCTCCACAGCACGAAGTTGCAGCGATGCAAGGTCGGAACCTGACTCCGGCTCGCTGAAACCCTGACAGTACACGGCTGTGCCGTCGGCGATGCGCGGCAGGTACTCGGCCTTTTGCTCCTCGGTGCCGAAGATCATCACGGTTGGCCCTACGAGATCGGTGCCCATCGAGGCGTCACGGGTTGGGGCGCGGAAATAGGCCATCTCCTCGCTGTATATCATCTGCTCAATATGAGGCCTCGCCTGTCCACCGTACTCTTCAGGCCACGCCAAGGTGAGCCAACCCTTGTCCACCAGCTTGGAAGTCAGTTCCCGGATGTGGGGCCAGTTCTCGTCGTGAAAATAAGAGTCCGGGTCGATGCCTCGCCATTCATCGCCCAGGTTCTCCTTCAGGAAATCTCGTATCTCCTGTCGAAAAGCCTCTTGCTCGTCTGTGAATTTGAAGTCCATGTATTTCGCCTTTTTGATGTAATCGCGTGCTCGCAGACGGTTTGTGCTACTACGAGAGACCCTCAATATACCGATGGGCTGCGACGGCGGCTGTGGCGCCGTCGCCAGCAGACGTGACAAGCTGGGCGGCAGAATGCTGTCGGATGTCTCCGGCAGCGAACAGCCCGGACATCGGAGTCTGCATCCATATGTCGGTGGGAACGTGTCCCCCAATGTCCAATTCGACCACATCGGAGAGATACTCGGAGTTTGGCTCCAGACCCACGTAGATGAACACGCCTTGAAGGTCAACACGGGAGGTCTCGCCGGAAGCCAGATCGGTGACACTGACGCCGTTGACTTCGCCATCATCGACGCCATGTATAGCATCAACAGAGGTTTCCCAGCGAATCTCCACCTTAGGGTTCGACAGCACTCGATCTTGCAAAACTTTCTGGCCTGAGAACCGGTCATTTCTGACAAACACGATGACCTTGGAGGCGTACTCGGTCAGAGTCATCGCCTCGTCCAGCGCAGAGTCTCCGGAGCCCACGATAGCGACCACCTGATCCATGAAAAATCCGCCATCGCAAGTAGCGCAGTAGGAAACTCCGGCGCCGTGAAGCTCCTCCTCGCCTGGAACGCCAAGCTTCCTGAGTGTGGAACCACTCGCAATGATAACCGCTTTCGTATCAAGCTTGCCGTCGTAGGTTTCGACGATCCAACCAGGGTCGTTGGGTTTCAACCCTGTTACCTCGGAAAGTTTGATTTCCGCTCCTGACTGATCGGCCTGCTCCTGAAGTTTGGGGCCTAACTCGAACCCTGTGATCCCTTCGGGAAAACCAGGGTAATTCTCGATCTTCTCAGCGTTGATCACCTGCCCTCCGGTCATCATGCGCTCCAACACGGTGGTCTTGAGGCCGGCGCGGCTGGCATACATTCCGGCCGTCAGCCCTGCGGCCCCGCCGCCGATTATCACCACGTCGTATTCGTTGTCATTCATCGGATTCTCCTGGCTGGGATATTCGTGGTTGGACACAAAACCCGCACCCTGACATTTGTCTGTCTGGGTGCGGGGTCATGAGTCGCCTGTTCGATACGTTTGCCCGATCACCGATTCTTACAGAAGGCCCTGGTTTCTCACCTGACCGAGCGCTTTCTCGAACGCGTCGATGGTAAAGTCGATGTCCTCTTCAGAGTGCGCGGCCGTCAGGATGAATCTTGTGCCTGACGCAACGCCCTCGTTCATCAACGCCAGGTTAAGTTGCAGGTTGCGTTCGCCGTTGTTGGCCTGCGCTCGTTGTTCAGGAGTTAGCACGCAGTATTCGTTGTCGCACTCGTGGTCGACCCCAAGCTGGAGGAACATGAGTGACGTGATGCCAGTGGCGCAACCTGGTATCTCCATTCGGCCGAGCAGATCATTGAGCCCGTGCTTCAATTGCAAGGCTCTGGCATCGGCTGTGTCGTTAATCGGCGTAGTGGCGACCAGTTCCAGTGCCTTGATTCCGGCGGCTGCGGACAGAGGGTTGGCATTGAATGTGCCATTGTGGGCGATGCGACGGTTGCGGTTGTAATCGGCGTCGCCTGGGCGTTCCTCAATCATGTTGATGATATCGGACTTGCCTGCGACTGCTCCGCCTGGCAGTCCGCCGCCCAGAATCTTCGCCATTGTCGTCATGTCAGGTGTGATGCCAAAGTATTCTTGTGCGCCGCCTTTCGAGACACGGAAACCGGTAACCACTTCGTCGAATATCAATACAACGCCGTAGCGGGTCGTGACCTCACGCAATTGCTCAAGGAAGCTAGGCAGAATCGGTATCGCGCCCATGTGCGCTCCCGTCGGCTCAAGAATGACAGCAGCGATATCGTCGTTGTCCTTGAGTGTCTGCTCGAAGGTTTCGATGTCGTTGGGCGGGAGGACGATCATCGTGTTGAGCGTCTCTTGGGGGATGCCGCCGAGTCCGTCACTGCCGGCAGACAGATAGTCACTCCAGCCGTGGAAGTGGTCGTCAAATTTGATGATCTTGGACTTGTTGGTATAAGCGCGCGCCATGCGGATTGCCATCATGTCGGCCTCGGTGCCGGAGCTATGGAAACGCACCTTTTCGGCGCTGGGAATAAGCTCCCGCACCCAGTTGCCCCACTGGATTTCCAGGTCGGTCGAGCCGCTGTAATGAGTCCCCATCGCCATTTGATCCTGAACTGCCTTCACGATGTCGGGATGGGAATGCCCCAAAATTAGAGCGCCGTGGCCAGGGAAGTAGTCAAGAATCTTGTTGCCGTCGACATCATACTTGGCCGAGCCTTCCGCGTGAGTGAAATAGAGCTGGAAGGGGTTCAGCTTTCGGGCGTCGTGAGTGACCCCATTAGGGAACAGTCCCCGAGCATTGTCGTGACGTTCGGCAGAACCGGGATGAAGGTCGTAGTAGCGTTGCTCGATGGGTGAAAGTGAGACCATATATCGCTCTCCGTGTGCTTGATTGGTGTCGTTGGGGGCGTTGATTGTATTATAGCTGTCGCTAAGGAATTCGCAACGGCATCAGTTCGACGGTCTACAACAATCAATATCCGAAATTCGCAGGAAAACATGACAATCGAAACAATAGTCGAAAGAGCGCCCGAAACCGAACATCGATGGGAGCAGGCACGCAAGTGGATAGCGCTGGGCGCCGTTTTCGGACTTTCGGGCGTAGTAACCGGAGCGGCAGGCGCGCACCTGCTGGAATCCCATCTGGCCGCCGATTCTCTGGACACACTTGAGACAGCAGTGCGGTTCCAGATGTATCACGCTCTTGCGCTCCTTGTTGTGGGCGCTTTGTCTGGAACCTGGGGGCACCGGAGGTTGAATCTCATCGGATGGCTGTTCACAGCCGGCATCCTGCTGTTCTCTGGAAGCTTGTATCTTCTGTCATTCACCGATATCGGAGCATTTGGAGCCGTGGCCCCGATCGGCGGGCTGGCGTTTATATCCGGATGGGGGTCTTTGCTGATCGCGGCGTTTCGCAAATAGCGTGGACGGCCAACCGAAACAACGGTTAGAAAAAAGGGGAGTCGGATGATCACAAGAATGAACCACACTGGATTTATCGTCGCAGACTTGAACAAATCCGTGGAATTCTATGTCAACGTAATGGGCTTGAAAATGGTCAGGGAAGTCGAGCGCAACGGAGGGCCGATCTCTCAGGTGCTTGACTATCTCGACACTCACATAAAGGCCGCGTTGTTGGGTTTGGAAGGGGAGGAGGGTCATATACTTGAGATTATCCAGTACATTAACCCACCGAGCGCCAACCGCCCAACCGAGGAACGAGCGGTGCTTGGGGCGTCGCACCTCGCTTTCAACGTGACAGACATACAGGAATTATTTTCGAGAATGTTGGAGGCCGGCGCCAAAGAACTAAACCCACCGGTCGAGGTCGCGCCTGGGAGGATCGTCTGCTACCTCCAAGACCCCGACGGCAATTGGATTGAACTGCTGGACATTAGCTAGTAGCTGTGACGGCACAATCAGTTGATCAACTGATTCGGGTTGCCTTTCACCAGAGTCGCAACTTCGGAAGCCTCCATACCCGCGCCCAACAACGCGGCGATAGCCATCCGCATGCCCTCTGCGGCTGGAGGGTTCATCCACTGGCCGAAGTCGGTGGTGACTACGCATTGCTCAGTTCCAAGCTCCCGCAGGGTGGCGACCAGTTCCGGCACGCTCAGCCTGGCCTTGTCGGGCATACAGGATAGGAACGTGTGTTCCAGGTATGCGCCCAACGATGCCATCTCTAGATGCTCGTCCATCGTGGCGATGCCACCCGGATGGGTTGCGATCATCCGGGTGATGCCCTTATTCTTAGCCCCCCGGAACAGAGTAATCGCCTCGGCAGGGGAGACGTGACCGGACGCCAACACCATGTCGTGTTCTTTGATAATGTCCAGAATGTCGCTGACTTCAGACTTCAAATGCCCGTCTTCGTCGGTGATCGTGATGCCTGGGCCTCCTCCAGCACGAGACATCCCGGCATGGGCGTCGAAAGTCGGCATCCAAACGACCCGTGCTCCCAGGTTTGCCGAGACCTCGACAGCGCGAGCGTTCAACCCGCCAACAGCCCGATTCAATGCGATCGCGCCCGCGACGTTCAACCCTGGGTACATCTGATTCAGGACATACGCCAATGGGGTCGTGGGATATTCGTGGGACTTGAGTACGAAGCCCGCCATCTCGGCTTCGTATGCATATCGCGCCGTGTCGAGAGCGTCCAGCCTGCGCTCTGCCCCGGAATCTGGGCTAGCGTGAACATGCAGGTCATACGAGCCTTTTAATATTTCTTCGATCTGAGGATTCATGGGTGACTCTCACAATCTGTTCTGTCGTCGTGGCGCGTAGCCGAGACTAGCACAGAGCGTCAGACACGACAACGCAACGGGGCCAACCGCCGGACGTTTCATGTACAATATTCTGATCAGATTTAATGACGAGACGCTCGGTTATCGAAAATAGATCGCGTCATGAAAAACGCCATAGTCTGATGCGTGAGCACGAATAATAATCACAAGGGAGAAAAATGCTCAACAGGCTTGGGCGACTGACGAAAATCAAACAAGACCAGTCTCGCTTGGAAGTTCCATCTGGCCAGTTTGTGACCGAAAAGTTCCCGGTTTTGACCTTTGGGCCGACTCCGAAGATCGACTTGGCAACCTGGAAGTTCAGTATCACTGGCCTGGTTGACGAGGAAAAAATGCTCGATTGGGAGGAGTTCAACTCCTTGCCCAAGGTGACGCTGGACGCAGAGTTTCACTGTGTTACGCAATGGAGCAGACTTCAGAACACTTGGGAAGGCGTGCTGTTCACCGACGTGATGAAGCTGGCTAACGTCAAGCCAGAAGCCACTCACGTAATGGCTCACTGCTATGGGGGCTATTCGACCAACGTAGCGCTGGACGTCCTAATGGACGATGATGTCTTGTTCGCGCAAAAACACGATGGCGAAACGCTGACCTCTGAACACGGAGGCCCCCTGAGGCTCGTCATCCCGAAACGTTACGGCTGGAAGAGCGCCAAGTGGCTCAATGGTATCGAGTTCATGCCCGAAGACATGCCAGGGTTCTGGGAGATCAGAGGCTATCATATGAACGGAGACCCGTGGAAAGAAGAACGCTTCTGGGATCGTTTGGGTTAACCTGTTGCCCAACGTTCTCCGCACTCGATAAAAAAGGAAGCCCTCTCATGTGAGAAGGCCTCCAAGCTCGAAAGGTGTTTGAAAAAACCGAATAATAAGGGCTGCGTGACTACGCCACCTTCTTTTTCACTCCGGCTGCGGCGAGCGAAGCCAACAGCTTGTTAGGCTCCTCGATGTCCTGCATATAGCCGCATTGCAGGCACTCGTCGTAGCTGCCGTACATGTCACGGTTGCTGTGCAAGTCACCTTTGCATCTGGGGCATGCTTTAAGTTTTAACATTCTTGTTCCCTCCATTGGATTTCACCTTCCCGCGCCGAACTTGAGCTTGTTTGTCTGTTGATGCTACGTAAGATGCCATAAGGCGTATTGGGGATTCTCAGGTTCATATTTTGAAATTGAGTGAGTCGTGTGTATTATAAACCTTGACATGGTTTGTATCAATGTTTACTATGATTATCGAACTCTCCACAGATTAAGTAATAAACGACGGAGCCTGTAGTGAAACTCGGTTTTTGAGTAGGCTCGGGCCCACTCAGGCAGGTTGTGCTGCTCGATCAATACAACGCATAACCAGGTGTTGAGGTTAGGTAAAATTTTCACTTACAAGATTCCGTGCCGCTTGACACTCGATTCGGAAACGACCCAAATCAACCCATAGGAGCGATCTCGAAGAATGGAAGGCATATACGTTATCAGCGTCGCGGCGCGCATACTTGAGATGCATCCGCAGACGTTACGCAAGTATGAACGGGTGGGCTTCGTGTCTCCGGCGAGGACGGGGGGCAAGTTGCGATTGTATTCCGAAGAGGACATCATTAAGCTGAGATTGATAAAGCATCTGACCTCGGAAATGGGATTGAACATTGCGGGCGTCGAGCTTGCCCTCAAGCTGTTTAATCAGATGATAAAAATGAAAACGCAGCTGAACAGGCTTCAGGGCCCCGCTCTCAGAAAATCCCTGGATCAAAGCCTTGACGAAATGTTCACCCTGCTGCATTCACAGTAACCACTGAATCGTCGATTGGAGGACTGTCCTAGATGACAGAAGAACAGAACCCCGAAGACCTTACGTCGCTTGGGGAACAGATGGACGAAAAACCAGACGAGCTTAACCAATTGAAAGCCCAACTGGAAGAAGCCCTGAGAGAAAAAGATCAGTACAAGAATATGGCCCAACGCGCCCAGGCGGATCTTGTTAATTACCGCCGGCGGGCAGCGCAGGAACTTTCCGACGCCAGAGAGAACGCCAACGCTCAACTTTTGTTGAAACTTATCACGGTTGCGGATGACTTCAACAGGGCGTTCTCCGCGATTCCGGAAGACGCAGTCTCCCCTGGATGGCACGAAGGCCTTCAACTGGTTCATCGAAGCCTTCAGCATCAGATGGAATCAGAGGGATTGACGAGAATCGAAACCGCGATCGGGCAGCCCTTTGACGTGCATGAACACGAAGCGGTATTCTTCGAGCCAGACCCGGACAACGCCGAAGGTTCCGTGGTTCGAGTCATTAGAGACGGATATAAACTCCATCAGCGCGTTCTGCGCGCCGCGCAGGTGAGCGTGTCAAAAGCGGTGGAGCAAGAGCCAGAGGCTCGACAAGACAATGATAATCAGGAGGCCCAATAGATGCCCAAGATACTCGGCATAGACCTCGGCACAACAAACTCGTGCATGGCCATCATCGAAGGCGGCGAGCCGAGGGTTGTGGAAAATTCCGAGGGCGGACGCACGACTCCTTCAGTAGTGGCCGTGAACCCTCGAACCAACGAACGGTACGTCGGCACCACCGCCAAACGCCAGGCGGTCACAAACCCCGAGAACACAGTCTTCTCAGTCAAACGTTTCATGGGGCGTCGGTTCGACGATCCGTATGTTCAAAAAGACGTCGGAGTGGTCCCATTCAAGCTGACCGCTCACACTAACGGCGACGCCTACGTTGCGATGGGCGGAAACAACCACGCCCCACCTGAAATCTCGGCGATGGTGCTTCAGAAGATGAAGCAGGACGCCGAATCGAAACTTGGCGAAACAATCACGCAGGCCGTCATCACCGTGCCAGCGTACTTCAATGACAGCCAGCGCAATGCCACCAAAGACGCAGGACGCATCGCCGGTCTCGAAGTCTTGCGAATCATCAACGAACCGACCGCCGCATCGCTAGCCTATGGCCTCGACAAGAAGACGGAAGAGACCATCGCAGTGTATGACCTCGGAGGCGGAACGTTCGACATCACCGTTCTCCAAATTGGCGACGGCGTATTCGAGGTCATGGCGACCAACGGCGACACCCATCTGGGTGGCGACGATTTTGACCAGCGCATCATCGGCTGGATAGCTGACGAGTTCCAGAAGGAACAAGGCATTGACCTCAAGCAGGACCGCATGGCCCTCCAGCGGCTGCGGGAGTCTGCCGAGCGAGCCAAGATTGAGCTGTCCACACTGATGCAGACCGAAATAAACCTCCCGTTCATCACCGCCGACGCCTCCGGGCCAAAGCATCTGGTGATGACCTTGACCCGCTCGACGTTGGAACAGCTTGTCGGAGAGCTGGTCCAACAGACCGTGGAGCCGTGCAGACAGGCGATGAAGGACGCGGGTGTCGTGGCGGACCAGATCGATGAAGTTATTCTTGTAGGCGGCATGACTCGCATGCCAGCCGTTCAGGAAGCCGTCGTCAATCTATTCGGTAAGGAACCCCATCAGGGCGTGAACCCCGACGAGGTGGTTGCCATCGGCGCCGCGATCCAGGCCGGGGTGCTACAGGGCGAGGTGCAAGACATCCTGCTGTTGGATGTCACACCGCTGACTCTGGGGATCGAAACCCTGGGCGGAGTGTCCACCGGGCTGATTACACGAAACACCACCATCCCGACTTCCAAGAGCGAGACGTTCACCACAGCCGCCGACAGCCAGGCCAGTGTCGAGGTTCACGTGGTGCAGGGCGAACGGGCGATGGCGGGGGAGAATAAGTCCATTGGACGATTTATCCTCGACGGGATTCTGCCGGCGCCGAGAGGCATGCCGCAGATCGAAGTCACATTCGACATCGATGCCAACGGCATCCTGAACGTGTCCGCCAAGGACAAAGGGACAGGCAAAGAGCAGCGGATCACCATAACCGCAAGCTCTGGGCTTGCCAACGACGAGATCGAGCGGATGGTGACCGACGCTGAACAGTATGCCGAGGAGGACGAACGGAAGCGCGAAGAGGTCCAGACTCGCAACCTGGCTGAGAACACCGCCTACAACGCTGAGAAGATGCTCAAGGACAACCCCGATCTGGTCCCTGATGATCTCAAGACAGAGGTCGAAGGCAAGGTGGCAGCTGTGCGGTCTGCCCTCCAAGGCGAAGATGCCTCCCACACCGAGTCGACAGTCCAAGAGCTTCAGGAATCGATCCAGAAAGTTGGCGAGTTAGTGTACAGTCAGGCAAACGCTCCGGCGGCTGAGGATGGCCAGGCGGCTCCGCCTTCGGAGGACGGCGGAGCGGAGGAAGAACCTCCAGAGGACGCTGTCGAAGGCGAATTCCGGGAGGTCTAGAACCCGCAATCGCAATGTGTAGGAAATCAAAGAAGGGATGGCGCCAGCGTCGTCCCTTCTTCATTATCAGGCAGACTTATTGTTGGGCAGGATTCGGAGACTACCGATTCAACGTGCGCGTTAAGGAAGTGAAAAAATAAGACCGCCGACCGACAAGAATTCTGGAACGAGATTTGGTCTAGACCCATAGAAGCCCACCCCGACCCAGACCAACTGTTGATTGAGAACACTCGCAGCCTCACGCCCGGAAGGTCGCTGGATATTGGTTTGCGGCATAGGCGGAAACGTCATCTGGCTTGCAGGCCAAGGCTGGAACGCGACAGGCATAGATTTTTCTGACGCCGCAATCGAACTCGCCCGCTCGCTTGCATCAGATGCAGAAGTCAACGCTAAGTTCCTGGTTGCCGACGCAGCAAACGATCAGACACTAGGCGAATCCGATCTATTCACAATGTCCTACCTGCATTTGCCAATAAACGACCGCGCCAGTTTGTTGGCAAATGCCTGATGAGGATTCGATGCCAATCCCCCTAAGCAGAGACTCCGAGCCACGCGTGTCAGTGTCGTGATATGCTTGGTGCGCTTCGCCGAAAAATCAGTAACCACCCTCGCTTATTCCCCGACACAAACCACCAATCAGGAGAGACGAATGGTTGACAAGATTCAAGTTGGAAACGTCGAGATCGTAGCCGTGATAGACATGGTTCCGCCCGCTAGAGAACCGACCGTGTTCATCCCTTCGGTGCCTCGCGAGGCTTGGGAACCTTACGAAGACGAAGTTTTGGAGAACGGGATGCTCCAGTTATACTACGGCTGTTTCTTCGTTCGGTCCGAAGGCAAAACGATCCTGATTGACACCGGGATGGGACCGGGACCGCACGCTCATCTGGAGGGCCGCTCTGGTGATCTGTTAGGCCAACTCGCCCTCAAGGAAGTTAACCCAGAGGACGTGGACATCGTTCTGCATTCCCACCTTCACCCCGATCATGTGGGATGGAACGTCGATTCCTCCGGCGATTCGCCTAAACCATACTTCCCGAATGCTCGATACATGGGTCCGAAAAAAGACTGGGAACACTTCATGCAGCCTGAAATCCTGCCTAACGCGCCCCATATCACTCAGAATGTCGTGCCCTTAAACGAACTCGGACTGATGGAGTTCATCGAAGGCGAACATCAGGTAACCGGCGAATTAACGACACTCGACACCCCAGGCCACACGCCCGGACATCAGGTGACGCTCATAAGCTCTCAGGGGGAAAAGGCCGCCATAATCGGAGACCTGATACACAATCCCGTCCAGATTCACGAACCGGATTGGTGCGCTGGTGTCGACACCAACAAAGACGACAGCCGAACCTCCAGAAAGGCGTTCCTCGAGAGGGCGGAGAGGGACGACTTGATAGTGGCCGCCGGCCATTTCCACCCTGAGAGACACATCGGCAAAGTCGTGCGGCTTGAGGGTCGGCGATATTGGCAGGTTCTTTGAGGAGCAGCAGCAGATGACAGTAATGGTAACCGGCGGCAACGGATTCATCGGGCAACGCATCGTGCGGATTCTGTTGGCACGGGGCGAAGAAGTCGTTTCATTCGACATGGCGCCTCCTCGGTCTGGGTCGCTAAACGAATCAGACAAATTCAGCTTCTACCGAGGCGATATCACCCAGATTCCACACCTGACTGAGGCCATCAATGCCAATTCGGTAGATAGAATCATCCACATGGCAGCCCTGCTTCCTCCTGACACCGAAGACCGACCTCACTTCGGGATGCTCGTGAATATACAGGGAACAAACAATGTGTTCGAGGTCGCGCGATGGACAGGCGTTCAGCGCGTAGTGTATGCCAGCTCGATCTCGGTATACGGCACTCAGGAACCCTTCGGTGACCGTCTCATCAACGAGGATGACCACCACGAGCCCGTGAATGTCTATGGCATGACAAAATCGGCCAACGACTTTTCGGCGTCGGCGTATCGACAGCGGTTCGATCTGGACATCCGGGGCGTTCGGATATGCACGGTGTTCGGTCATGGCCGTGTCACCGGCATGACGGGAATGATTGGAGGGCTGCTTGCCTCATTGCCTGCAGTAGGTGAGCCCATTGATCTGCCTTTCCATCCCGACGAGGCTTCGTCCATGATTCACGCAGAGGATGCCGCAGAGATTTTCGTCCGAATCACGCTGGCCGACAATCTGAACCATCCCGTTTACATAAGTGGAGGGCATTTGTGTTCGGTTGCAGATATGGCCGATCAGGTCAGAACATTCATCCCTGACGCCAAAATAACAACCGGCGACCAGCGGGTCCCGCACGTTTATCTAGTGGACAACAGCCGCATGTTGGCGGACATCGGTTATGAGCTTGCTCCACTGAGTTTGCGAATTAAGGAACACATAAACGACGCCCGACGCGAGGCAGGCATGCCATCTGTGTGACGAGTGTTGTGAAGGCTTAACAATTGGAGTAGCATAAGCGCTGTTCAACGGTTGAGCGACGTATCATTCACGAAATTCTGGGCTGTTTGACCATAACTCTAGGAGGCACCGATGGCGGAAACGAACTGGGGCGAAATCTATAAGGAATTGGGCGCAAAGCCCATCATCAACGCCATCGGCAGCGTGACGATGCTGGGCGGTTCCACACCAGCCCCAGAAGTCAAAGAGGCGATGGCGCAGGCGGATATCTCCTACATTCCGCTTATGGAACTTGAAGAGAAAGCAGGCCAAGTAATTGCTGACATGGCAAGCGTCGAAGCCGCCTACATCACGTCAGGCGCAGGGTCGGCCCTCACACTGGCGACGGCCGCGTTGATGGCAGGAGATGACGACGACAAAATTCAGCAGCTTCCTGACACCACCGGAATGAAGAACGAAATTCTCATTCAAACACGGCAGCGCTACTGGTACGACCGCTGCTTGGAACTCGCGGGGGCCAAACTGGTAGAGTTCGGCTCTGAAGAGGAGACCACTCGCGAGGACCTAGAGAACGCGATCGGACCAAATACGGTGGCGGTGCATTACTACGCCGTAGAGCAAGATATTGACACCAACGCTCTTCCGTTGGAAGACACCATAGAGATTGCCCACGCAAAGGGCGTCAAAGTCACGGTCGACGCAGCCGGCCAGATTTACCCCCTGGAAAACTTCGGAAAATACGTTCGCATGGGCGCGGACTTTCAGTGCATTGCCGCCAAGTACATGGGCGCGTCCCAGTCCTCTGGTCTGGCACTAGGAACGTCAGAGATGATTCGCAACATTGGATACCAGTCCTTCGTGGGTTACGAAGGACGCCGGATTCGCGGTATCGGGCGCCCTCAAAAAGTGGACCGTCAGGAGATGGTTGGCGTCGTTGCCGCGGTCCGTCGATGGTTCACAATGAACCACGAGGAACGGCTGGCGGATGTGGAAACCCAGTCCCAAAATATGCTGGCCCCGCTCCAGGGGATCCCGGGTTTGAATGCCGTTATGCTGGATAACATCATCGGCCACCAGCCCTTCGGCGTTGAGATCGAAGTGGACGAGTCCGTTGCTGGAATGTCGGCACAGGACATCGTCGACAAGCTAAAGGCTGGCGACCCGCCACTCTGGACTCGCGTTCGAGATGGCGAATCGAACATCGTGCTTCATGGTTTCGGATTGAGCGAAGGTCAGGACAAGATCGTCGGAGCTAGAATCGCGGAACTGTTCGGGCGCTAGTCTCCTTACAGTCAAAGTAAACCCACAATTTAAGAAACTCTAAAGGGCACGCTTGCCAATCGGCGGCGTGCCCTTGCAATTCTCGACCACAACAATTATGAATATTTCCCGCGGAGGAACCCCAATGACCAGCCCATTGGACGGCATCCGAATTCTCGATCTCACCCAGGTGCAGGCCGGCCCTTCCTGCACCCAAATCTTGGCGTGGATGGGCGCCGACGTGATTAAGATCGAACAGCCAGGAGTCGGAGACCGCACGCGTCGAGAGAGGGCCATCAATCCTGATATTGACAGCCACTATTTCCTGGTATTCAACGCTAACAAGCGCAGCGTGACGCTCGACCTCAAATCCGAACGGGGCCGGGAGGTGTTCCTGCGGATGGTCGAGTTGGCAGACATCGTCGTGGAGAATTACGCTCCCGGCCAGATGGACAGATTCGATCTGGGGTTCGACGTTCTTAAGCAGGCAAACGACAAGATCATTTTCTGTGCCATCAAAGGCTATGGGACTTACGGCCCAAACGCCCACATCAAGAGTTTCGAGCATATCGCCCAGGCGATGAGCGGGGCAATGAGCGCCAACGGTGAGGCCGAAAACGAGCCCCAGTTTGTGGCTCCGGGTGTCGGAGATTCCGGGACCGGCCTGCATGCGGCGATAGGCATGATGGCCGCTATCCGCCAACGGGACAACACCGGCGAATCACAGCGGGTCGAAGTCTCGATGCAGGACGGCATCGTCAACTTGATGCGGATTCGGATGATCGACACGTTGAACACGAATGAGCCGGTTGATCGTAGGGGCAACCGGGTATGGGGCGGCCCGCCGTTCATCTATCCGTGCAATCCCGGTGGCCCGAATGACTACGTTGCCGTGGTTCTATCTGGCGACTCCTGGGACACGATTCTCGCGCTGGCAGGGAGAGCAGACCTGATAGGCGACGATAGATTCGACACTCAGGAAGCGAGGATCAAACATTCGGCAGAGGTCGAGGCGATCATGAAGACCTGGACCATGAGTAAAACGAAGCACGAGGTCATGAAGGAATTGGCCGACCTGGGGATACCTGTCGGGGCGGTTCAAGACACCGTCGAGGTGTTCAACGATCCACACCTTGAGGCGCGTGAAATGATAGTCGACACACATGACCCGGCGCGAGGCGATTACAAGCTCATCGGATGCCCCATCAAGATCGAATCAAATCATGTCGAGCTCAAGGTTCCGCCCCAGCTAGGAGAACACTCTGACGAGGTTTTGGCATCGCTTCTGGGTATGGAGGACTCCGAGCTTGCAGAACTCCGGGAAGCAGGCGTTATTTGAGGGTGTGAAAGTTCATTTACGGTCACAGGCAATTTTCTTTGGGAGTTAAGCGAGTCATGGGGATAATTGATCGCCTCGGCGGCTATGTTGGTGACGCTCTTCGGGTGATCGGCGCGCGCGTTGCGCCCCCGCTTCAAGATTACATTCATGACCGTCAGCTATAAGAGCGCGACGTTTGCCGCGTGATGCGCCGTGACTGGGGAAGCATCAATAATAAGCATTGGCTTGCGACGCGATGTGGGCATTGCAAAACTCAGTATTGTCCCGGGTGTTTCGACCGGTTGGACGTAACCGGAAACGGTATTCCGTTTATAGTCGGCAAGTCGAAAACGTGTGTGAGATTCGGATCTCGCATGTCGATACCACCCAGACGAAAATGATCAAATCATCCCGAACTGGTCTGATATTGCCCGGAATAATCCGAAACGGGCGTTCACCAACTTCTCCGTAAATTGGACTGACCGGCGAGGTCGATAATAAAGTCGGTTTTGCACAACGATACCGTGATCGGATAACCGCCTATCCAGGAATTGCGAGCGCCGGGTGGGGCAGTGGCGGACTTTGAGAGTCGATTACCGCTTCCTGCTCCTCGGCGCTTAAAGGGCTGAACCTCTCCGCGGCATCCAGCACTTTTGGCAGAATGTTCACGTCTCCCGCGCTGGGCGCGGTGTGCATCTGCTGAGACAACAACCACCACAAGGCGCGGTCGATAGGCCCCTGATCGCGGTGAGGGTCGTACCATGTTGAGGCGTCGCGTTCTCCGTCTCCCCAGCCTCCGCGTGCGATCATTTTGATGGTTTGAATTCCCAGATTTCGAGCGTTGGCCTTGGCCAGCAATGCTTCAGCGTCATGTCGGTATTCGGTGCTTCGGAACATCGCTGCGTTGACCGGGAACATGATCGTGTCGAAGTCGAACCGATTCAACCCGTCCAGATGTGTGCTGGGAGCGTGAGGGCCGTGGCCTGTGATGCCCAGCCACTTCGTCAGGCCCTGTTCGCGCATCTCAACCAACGCTTCTAAGGCGCCACCGGGCGCGGTGACTTGGTCAAGGTCGTCCATATCGATGACGGAGTGTAATTGGAACAGGTCAAACGATTCGACGTTCAAACGCTTCATGATACTCTCGATGTCCGCCCACGCTTCATCTCTTGTGCGAAACCGCGTTTTGGAGCCGAGGAAAACCTGATTACGAATGTCTGGCATCCATGGAGCCATCCGCTCCATCGCCTCGCCATAGCTGGGCGCGATGTCGATGTGGTTGACTCCGTGGTCGAGGATGAGCTGGATGGCCTTGTCAGCGACATCCTGGGTAACGCGCCCTATGCCTGCCGTTCCAAAAGTGACAACCGAGCTTTCGTGGCCTGTGCGTCCAAGCGTGCGTTTTTCCATCAAGGTCTCCTTTAATTGTCGAGTGGGAGAATTGTACATCACTGAGGATTCGGAGCGAACGATTATATTCGAGTCAGTTCCCTTTTCATCTGGGCGAGTCCCATCGGGCCGAGGTTGAGAGCATGCGTGTGGAAATCTTTCAGCTTGAACGCTGAACCCTGACGTTCCCGCACCTGTTCCCGCGCCTCGCGCCAGACTCGCTCTCCGACCTTATAGCTTATCGCCTGGCCAGGCAGTCCCAGATAGCGGCTGATCTCGCTCGCCATGAATTCCACCGGGAAACCGTGCCGATTGAGGTTGATAAATTCCTGCCCCAGATTGGGAGTCCAGGTCTCGCCAGGGTGGAAGCCCTCGTCGGATGGGATCGTCAACTCCAGGTGCATGCCGATGTCGATGATGACTCTTACGCTTCGAAGCGCCTGCGCCCTCAACATTCCCAAGTAATAATCAGGGTTCTCCAAATAGCCCAACTCTGCCATCAGTCGTTCGGCGTAAAGCGCCCATCCTTCGACGTACCCCGACGAACCGCCCAGCAAGCGCTGGAATCTCGATAACTGGGAGGACAGATGCGTTGTGGTGGCTAATTGGAAGTGATGGCCTGGAACGCCCTCGTGGTATGCGATGGCGACCTCGCCCCAGATCGGAAAAACGGTCTTTCCGCCTGTGGGATACCACGTCCGGCCCGGACGAGTAAAATCCTCGGACGGCGGAGTGTAGTACATCGCCAGCGCCCCGCCCGGCGGCGCGATCAAAGCTTCGATCCGTTTCACAGGCTCGGCGATGTCGAAATGCGTCCCGTTCAACTCGTCTATGGTGCGGTCTTGAAGTTCCTGCATCCAGTCTTTGAACGCTTCCTCGCCGACTATGGAACGTTTGGGGTCTGTCTCCAGCAGGTTTTCGGCTTCTTCGACGGTCCCGCCTGGCAGGATGCGTTCGGCGGTCTTTATGAATTCTTCGTTGACCCATCGGAGTTGTTCCCAGCCCCACAGGTACGTCTCGTTGAGATCCAGGTCGATGCCGTTGAATGTTCGTGCCGCCAGCGCGTAACGATCTGGCCCCACGGCGTTCTTCTCCTCAGCATGGGGAGCGTAGGTTTTTTTTAGATAATTAGCCATATCAACCATCGCGCCGTTGGCGGCCTGGGCGCCGTTCTCGATCTCCCGCCGCAGCGAGTCAGAACCGATACCTGAGCCGTCATAAACTTCCAACAAGCCATCAAAGAACGAATGTTGACCTTCCGTGGCTCCACTCCATACAAGGCACTGGTCAGCGGTTTCGATGGTCTGGCGCTTGCTCACGACTTTGCCTCGGTGGATTCCTTCGTCTAGCGAACTGCGGAAGCTCTCCAACCCCTGGGACACTAGATTGAGACGGGCGGCGATGTTGCTCCAATGCTCCTCAGTGTCGCGGGGCATCAGATCGAAAATCATGCGGATGCTGTGTATCGGGCTGTGAATGACACTCAACTCCCGCAATTTTTCGCCAGCGTCATGAATATCCAGGCTCAGGCGCATCTCTTCCGTCATCGCTTCGCGGGCGATGCGATCTTGTTCGGACTCAATTTCGGCAACTTCCAAATCCGACAGTGTTGATCGGTCTAATTCCGCCGACGCTTCTGCGCTTTCCGGCGAGAAATCGGTCATCTCGTGGTCTTGCCCAGAGATGCCTAAATATGTGGCGGTTAAGGGACTCAATTCGGCAACTTTGTTTACATATTCGTCCGCGATATCGAATATTTTAGACATCTAGAAACTCCTCGCACACATTGTTAATCATGCGCTTAAAATTGTTTAGAACTTATGCAAGTAGTTGACTTTGTTTTTGCTCAAATTGTTTGTGGCTTTGCGTTCACATCAATTCGACAACGATAAATCCAATTTAGTTCAGCGGGCCAGTGTATCACAGGCGGCGTTGGGCATTGACTTGTATTCGTGAAAGCCGGCACAATTTTCATTTGGCGTCAAATCCTGCAACGTTATTCAGTGTCACCGCTGTCATATTGTTGATGACTGCAATCGCGTGCGAAAATTCTGATGACGGCTTGGGCGGAGACTCTCGCGCAGCTACACCGCGGCGAACGGTGATCACGGTAACTCCTGTTCCCATCGCGACCGTTGACGCTGCTTCGTCGGTCGTTTCCGAGACCGCCCTGCCTCCGACCGTGCCCGCTGCTGTGGCGCTAGTTGCTAAGCCAAACGAGGCAATAAGCGCTCTGATGCCTGCCACGGTCCCGATCTTTGCTGCGCTATCTTCGCCAATTCCGATTATTCAAGTTACGACGATACCGACTCGCACAACGCTTGGCGCCGATACGTTGGCGACGCCTTCGTCTGGGCCAGTGTTGACACCGACGAGTCAGGCGACAATTGCACCCTCCTCTACGCTCACTCGCGCTCAAACAGCAATTCCGACGGTCATGCTACCGCCGACGTTCACTCTAACACCTACAGCAACCGAGACAGCCACTCCGAATCTGATACCAGCGAATACGGCAACTCCGAATCCATCTCCGACCGCTAGCGTCGGTGGGCCATATTCTGGCGAAGCCGACTCTGCGATTACGTTCAACAGAAGCGCGACCGATCTTGGAGCCGACACTCCCACCTACGAATGGGACTTCCAGTACAATGGCACGACCTTCAGCACCGTAGGCGCAACGACTGCCTCGGGTGTCGTTATGACTGGCCCGAATTACACGTATTTGACGGCAGGGACTTTCACCGTGACCCTCAGAGTGAAGGACGACAAGGGCGTGATGACGATTAAAAGCCCTCAGATTGCCGTCACAAGGCGCTGTAGTTCCTTCGGCCAACCAGTTGGGCTTACGAGGCGGTCTTGCCTTTGCCTTTCTGGTGCTGTGGCGGGTACGCAGATCGGTTTTGGTCTCTCGTGGAAGCTAGCTCCGCCAGGACAAGCTAACTGAAAATACGAGGGGAGGGCGTCAAGCCCTCCCATCTTTTCTTGCCAAAATTTCGATTAAGGACGGACTAACCTCCCGTGAAAACTCTGCTGGCGGCTCCGACAGCGGCCCCGCTGGCTGTCTCGTAGCCGACTCTGGGCAGGATGCCTTCGAGCGCGGAAAGCAAGGCCAGGACGTACTCGGGCCTGCTGGATTCGCCCATCAATCCGAACCTCCATGCTTTGCCAGCGAGCTCCCCCAGCCCCTTGCCAATCTCGATGCTGTGTTGTCTCAGCAGCATGTGCCTGACCGCATCGTCGTCAACGCCCTCGGGAATCCACACCGGCGTTATCTGGGCCAATTGATAACCCACTGGGGCGACCATTTTTATGCCGATGGCTTCAAGCCCGGCCCTCAGCGCGGCGGCATTTGTCTCGTGACGGGCGAATCGAGACTCCAGGCCCTCCTCCAGTACGATTCGCAGTCCTTCTCTGAGGGCCAGAATCATGCTGACGGGAGCTGTGTGGTGGTACACCCGGTCGAAACCCCAGTAGTTAGCGTTCAGCGCCAGATCGAGGTACCAGGACGAAGGAAGCGTGGAACGAGATTTTATCGATTCATGGGCGCGGGCGCTGAGGGCCACCGGTGAAAGTCCGGGAGGGCAGCCCAGGCATTTCTGAGTCGCGCTATAACTGTAGTCGATTCCCCAGTCGTCGAAGGCCATCTCGTTGCCGCCGAGGGAGGTCACAGCGTCAACCATGAACATCGCGTCGTGATCCTGGGCTAGCCTTGAAATGCCCTCTAGGGGCTGTCGGATCCCTGTGGATGTCTCGGCATGAATGGCGGTAACGAGTTTTACGTCCGTATGCTTCTTCAGTTCTGCTTCTAACATCTCCTCCGGGAAGGGCTTTCCCCAATCGGCCCGGATTGGAACCACGTTGGCTCCCACTCGCGTTGCCATGTCAACCATGCGTTCGCAGAAATACCCGTAGATGCACATGACCACGGTGTCGCCGGGTTCCAGCAGGCTGGATATTCCGGCCTCCATACCCGACGATCCGGTGCCCGATAGCGCAAACGTGATGGCGTCGTCGGTTTGGTACACCCGCTTGAGGAGTTCGGACACTTCATCCATTATCTTAATGAAGTCGGGGTCGAGGTATCCGATCATGTTCTGCATCATGGCCTGAAGCACTCTCGGATGGACCATGCTCGGTCCGGGCCCGAGCAGTATTCTGGGCGGGACTATGGGGATTTTAGAGACCGGCAACGGCGGTTGAGTCATTCTGCTCCTCTGTGACGGCCACGGAAATGTGCGTTTCGCGATTCAATGGAGGAATGGTGGCCGCCTGCAAGATAATCATGGATTTTCAGGGGGTGTTAGATTGTTTGTGCCTGTTGTATCGGTCATCGAATCGCACGATATCGTCCTCTCCCAGGTAGGAGCCGGATTGGATTTCGATAATCTCCAGAGGGATGCTGCCGGGATTTTCCAAGCGGTGCTGCTCGCCAATTGGCACATGCGTCGCATCGTTTTCGTGGAGATACGACACTTCGTCGCCTGTCGTCACTTTGGCCGTTCCCCGCACGACAACCCAGTGTTCGGCGCGGTGGTGGTGTATCTGGAGCGAGAGCGCGGCGCCAGGGTTGACTGTTAGGCGTTTAACCTGGAACCCTGGTCCGGAGTCCACCGTCTCGTACCATCCCCAGGGGCGATGCACTTTGCGATGGTTCTCCTGCTCGTAACGCTCGTCCTGCTTGAGTTGGGTCGCCAGCTCTTTGACCTCTTCGACATGGTCGCTGTGGGCGACAAGCACAGCATCAGCCGTCTCTACTACGATGACATTCTCAAGGCCAATCGCAGCAACCAGGCGGTGCTGGCCCATGACCAGAGAGTTTTTCATGCGATGGGTGTAAACGTCGCCCTGTATTACGTTGCCGTCATCGTCGCGGGGCTGAACATCCAAGAGGGCCGACCATGCGCCGACATCCGACCATCCAGCGTCTAACGGGACGACCACAGAAGCAGGACCGTTCGATGAGTTCTCAGTGATGCGCTCCATTACAGCATAGTCGATGGTGTCCGGCGGGCACGCGGCGAACTCTTCTGCGTTAGGGCGGTAAAATACGCCGTCCTGATCTCCATTTTTGTGGGCTTGACGGCAGGATTCAGCTATGTCAGGCCTGAAATTCTCCAATTGCTCCAACCATATCGACGTCTTCATGACGAACATTCCGCTGTTCCAAAGGTACTCGCCTGTATCGAGCATCTGAATTGCTACTGACTCAGAAGGTTTTTCAACGAAACTTGCCAGTTGGTAGGCTTCAGCGCTTCCATTGATTTCCTGCCGGGTGGATGTGTGGACATTGCCCTTGCGGATATACCCGTAGGCGGTTTTGGGTCCAGTGGGAACGATACCAAATGTCACCACGAATCCCTGGCTCGCCAACCGCAAACCTTGGACAATCGCCTTCTGGAACGCATCCACATCGGTTATCACGTGGTCAGCCGACAGCACGAGCATGACGGAGTCGTCGCCCTCTGAGTTCGCCTGTATCGACAAAGCCGCCAGTGTCAAGGCGGGAGCGGTATTGCGGCCCACTGGTTCTAGAATTATCGAGCGGGTATCGTGTTTTATCTGGCGGGCGTGTTCAGCCACCAGGAATCGGTGCTCTTCGTTACAGACCACGATGGGCGGCGACAAATCATCGATGCCGTCCAATCGTAGAATTGTGTCTTGCAGCATCGAATTGTCGCCCACAACTTTGAGGAAGGGCTTGGGGTAAAACTCTCGCGAAAGAGGCCAAAGTCGCGTGCCTGAGCCTCCGGCGAGAATTACTGGATACAGGGCCATTAGCGCCTCCGTCCGAATTGCGTAAATCTTGTCTCGACAGGGCTGCCGAGCGATGGCGCGAACTGCCTGCCCTCGCAGGTTGATTATATGTGTGGTCTCGGTAGCGGTCAACGCTCAGATGGGCGCGTGAAACGGGAATCGACGCGATGCAGATGAACCAACCGGCGCGGTTGCAACCCGCTTTTTCAAATACCCAACACCACGCTGACGAGGTTTTGTTCCAGAGCCAGTCCTAGCTCCGTGGCCTCTTCAAGTCGGGTGTGGTCACCGACCGAGCCGACATACGCGACGCCCAGAATCCGGCCAACTCGAAAGTCTACTACCGTCGAAGACACCAAGCCATTCCTACTGCTATGCACCGCTTTGAGCGCGATGGCTTCGTCAAAAAAACCCGTCGGTTCAAGCTGTTGCATATCAACCAACGTTTGTCCGTGACCCACCTCCCGACCGACATGGCGTTGGAAGTCGTTGAGAAAAACGTCGCTCATCCAATCAGAGACCGAATCCGGCCCGTCGAAAAGATGGGCGACCGAAGCTACGACGAAATTGATGCCGTCGTCGGACATGCGAGGCGTCGGCGGCCCAAACTCGCGCAGGTAGCCGGCGATGCGGCCGGCATCATGGTATCGTTCCTCCGTAGAGCCTGGGAAACCATTCTCGGCCATTTCTCGGTTGGTCAGTGGCCCCTCTCGCGCCGTTCGATAGTCGGCGAACGTCGGTGGCAGGCGCTGCTGATCCAAGGTCATGAACTCCAGGTCATGGACAGTCATTTTGTAAGTTGCGTCGACTAGGGTCGTTGCCAATTCCCTCTCCCATCTACCACAAGCTGACTCCTGTCGATCCTAGCAGCACGATCCCATGCCAGCGTGTCGATCATCCGCAGGCCATCGGGTATACGTGCAGACTGCGGGTGGTCTTCACGGGCAACCGGGAGCTTGCCCAGGAGTCGCCGCCGTCATCGCTGCTGAAAAAGTGTCCATCTTTTGAGACGCAATACACTTGATTCGGTGATTCTGACGGGATGGCAACCTGAAACATCCGGCTGGGCGGCGTGTCGCCGATGTCCAGACGCTCCCATGTGTCTCCAAGATCGCGACTTCGGAACAATGCTCCGGCCTCCTCGGTGCCTGCGGGCGCGCCGCCTCCGCCGGCTCCGGCGGCCAAATATACCGTCTTGGGATCGTCTGGAGCGATGGCCAAGCCTCGGCAGTACGAGCCTCCAGGGAACATCTCGCCGAACCTCAGATGTTGCCAGCGCCTCCCACGATCTGGGCTTCGGAACATTGCCACTTGCGCGATGATAAACACATTGCCTGGCGCCGCGGAGCTGAGTTTGACGCCGTGAAGGTCGACTGTATGATTATCGGTGTACAGGCCGTCAGTGATCGAATCCCAGCTGTCGCCGCCGTCCCTGCTGGCAAGCAGCCCGCCAACCTCGACGGCGGCGTATACGTCCGAAGGGTCAGAGGGGTCGGCGGCGATGCCGATTACTCTTTTTGCCAGAGGCGGCATGTAGGTCGTTACGTTCGGATAGGCGATTCTGCTGGTGTCCATCTTCTGCCACGAAGAGCCAGCGTCTGAAGACCTATAGATGGCGCATGGCTCGTATCCAGCGAAGATTATGTCAGGATTGGATGGGTTGAATGCCAGCGACCAGACGTTTGTGCCTTCGTCAGGGCAGTGGAGAGCCTCCCAACTGGCGCCTCGGTCCCGACTGCGATACACGCCAAGTTGCGTGCCCGCATAGACCGTCGCGGGATCATCAGGGTGCACCAACAAGGCTCTCACCTGCGGGCCTTCTGGGAGACCATCGGCGATGCTCTCCCATTTGTCCGAGTCGACAGCGCGTCTCAGGAGTCCGCCCTCGGCGATGTTGTCGCCTTCTCCAGCCAAGCCAACGTAAACGTGGATCGTGTCGTTCGTGGTCGCCATGTAAGTTCCTCCCATATGTGATAGGCGTATTGTTTGAGATGACAGCGGCAAGTGTCAAGTTTTCCGAACTACAGACGGCGATGAGAAGTCCCAAACCGGCTTGTCGCGGCTATCCTGCTTGGATATAATGTTTGTGCTGCGTCTTTTGGCGCGCACAACGTTTCACGAGGTCATTCATACATGGCAGATAAACCCAAAGAACAGCGCGGAGTCACAAGGCGCCAATTCATAAAGGCTTTTCACATCGGCGTCGTCAGCGCTCTGGCAGTCGGCGTGGTGTCGGGACGTCTGGCAGGTTCGCTGTTCCGACGAAATCAGTCCCAGGCTCAATTTTCGGAAGATTCGATCTTCGCCCCCGCCAAAGATAGGCAGAACCGGGCCTGACTGCGCAGTTCGTCCGCGTTGAATAACGGGGTGTAAAGACCCTACGTCGCGGACGCCGATTTTGGGAACATGCCCGTAAGACCTACAATTCTAAATTTGAGGGCGCGCGGGTTTCGGATCGCTCATTTCCATTTACGATTAGGTTATGAACTTTCCTAAGACGAGAGACCGACCAATGAATCTGACGCCGCGAGCCATGCTGTTGGGCCGCGGTGGAAAGACGGAGGGTGAGTCGATTCCCCCTCAATGAAGGCACGACAATAATTGGACGCTCAAGCGTAAGTGACATGGTTGTTGACGAACCTAGCGTTTCCAGACGACATGCCGCCGTTGGGGGCGATAGCTAAGGATTCTGGTTGATGGATTTGGGCAGCCGAAACGGCACGTTCATCAATGGCAACCCCGTCGGCGCTGACCCTCAAAAACACACAAACTGGGACAAGGTGGAGCTTGGCGGAATGTCGATGCACTGGTTTTTCATGGAATCTCAGGACACTATCTAAGTTCCCAGACAGTTGGGGTAGAGCAGGGAAAGTGATTTCGGAATCTGACACATCGTTGGGACTCGGCATACCGCCGAGTCTTTTTCATTTGTTTGACAACGGAACTACGACATGCACGCGCTGGACATGCGCGCGCTGAGACGGAGGTCATCCGAATGCCTGAGCCAGGCAACATTGCGCCAGATTTCACTTTGCCATCCACAATTGGGAAGATCAACTTGCAACAACGTTTCAGTGGCAAGAAACTTGTGTTGGCGTTCTACATCGAAGACAAAACGCCCGGTTGAACCCAGATGCTTTCCTCCTTGTTCAAGGAATACGACACTATCTCTGAGCTTGGCGCAGACGTTATAGGTATCAGCGCTGACAGCGTGGAATCTCACCTTTCCTTTTGCGAGAGTCTAGGTGGCTGCAAGTTTCCATTGGCCAGCGATCCAGACCGTAAGGTCGCGACGTCTTATGGGGCCGTTGACGATTCTGGAAAAACCGGGGTTCGGTCGGTCTATGTCCTGGACTCTGGTGGGGTGATTCTGCTCAGGATTCCGTGGTACCAACCTGGCAATGTCGGGCAATTCATGGAGATATTCCAGGCTCTGGGACTTGAGTGAGCCAATCCTCGCTGGTAGGGTGTTATCAAGACGGGCGCAATTAGCGCCAACGAGATTTCTGTAACAAAAATTCCAGCAAGAAAACACATCCAAGCTCTGAGATTCGGAATTGATCGAAATGAAAAGGCCAAGCCTTCAATTCATCGCAGTTTTGTTGCTCTTTGTGGCGGCCTTGACCTCCGCGTCCTGCGAAGTAGAATCGACGCCTGACCCTACGGCGCTGCCCGTCCCTACTCCAACGCCTGTGAACCTCGAGCAATTGCTGAGAGACGCAGGAGCGGCGACGGCTGGTCTCGACACGTTCCATTTTCTTCTCGAGCACAACACGGGCGGGACACCCCTAGCGCCTAATCTCACCGTGACCGAGGCCAAAGGCGATGTCGTGAATCCTGACGGGATTTCCACGGAATTTGTAGGCACGTTAGGAGCGTTTGCGGTGAGGTCGAGCCTCATCACCCTGGGAGATGAGAGCTATATGACCAACCCTCTGACCGGCGCCTGGGAAAGCGTGCCCAAAGAGGTCAGCCCACTGGGATTCTTCGATCCTCAATCTGGAATCGGCGCGATCATGACCCAGGTGGTGAACGCGAATCTGCTGTCCATCCGAGAAGGAGAAATTCGTGTTGGCGGAAGCCTGCCCGTGGCTGCGTTGGAGTCGATCCTGGGGAGCGCCACCGACGGGACGACAGTGGAGGCAGAGTTGACCATCGACGCAAAAACGCTATTCCTGACCGAGGCCATACTCACCGGTAGGGTGACGGCTACGGAGTCTGACGGCGTGATACGCACGATCACGTTGTCAAAATTCAACCAACCGCTAACCATAGTCGCTCCACAATAGTAGACGTTCCTCTTGGACACCGGCATCGACAAGCCCCGACGAAGAATCCCCCCTTACCTTGCTCTCGCGCCCATTTGCGTTGGAGTGTTCATCGCGGCGGACGATCAGACTATCATCGTCACCGTGCTTCCACAGATCATGCTGGACCTCAAGGTCCAGATAACCGAGCTTAGCCGAGCCTCGTGGACGATCACAGGCTACCTTCTTGGTTACGTGGCGGCGATGCCGCTGATAGGCCGACTATCGGATGTATGGGGGCATCGAAACATATATATCGCTTCGATGCTGCTGTTCATGGTTGGCTCGGCTTTGGCCGCCCTGACCACGGACCTTACAGCGTTAATCGCGGCTAGGGTGTTTCAGGCGGTCGGGGCCGGGGCGCTCATCCCCATATCCATTGCGATGGTTGGCGATCTATTCCCCCCTGGAGAGCGGGGCGTTCCGCTGGGCATTATGGGCGCGTCCGCCGAAGCAGGCGGCGTCATAGGGCCGTTGTGGGGCGGGTTGATCATACGATACCTTGACTGGCCCTGGGTGTTCTGGATAAACATTCCGCTCGGAGCCGCAGTGCTGTTGTTGATGATTCCCTTAGTGAAATCTAGCCCAAGATTCCCCGCTAAGGTGGACTACCTGGGTGGGGGGTTGCTAGCGGTCAGCTTATCGACCCTTACGCTAGGCATGGCTAGAATTGACTCCTTTGATCTGCTCATGCTGGCGTACTTCGCCGCATCGCTGGCTACGTTGGGCTTGTTTGTAGTTCGAGTCAGGAAGTCCGACGCTCCTCTTTTGCCGCCGTCAATGTTCCGTATACTGGCTTTCTCGGCGGCCAACGGCGTCCACCTGCTGATAGGCGGCGCCCTGATAATAGGGATGGTGACGGTTCCACTGATGGCGAACACAGTGCTGGGCCAGACTCCATTGGGTGGCGGCCTTATGCTCATGAGAATGACGGCGGCGATACCTTTCGGGGCATTGTTGGGCGGTTTCGCGTGCCAGAGGTTAGATTACCGAGCCCCAACGGTCATTGGACTCGCGTTGGCAACGCTGGGATTCGGACTTATGAGCCAATGGGGGCTGGACATCGGGGACCCATCAATGACGGTGCATCTCGCAATCGTGGGATTCGGGTTCGGCCTACTGATAGCGCCAATCGCGCTAGCAGCGATCAACTCGGTGGAGCCTGGACTGCGCGGCGCTGCGGCGGGTCTTATTACTGCCTCAAGGGTCGTGGGGATGACAATTGGTCTCGCAATGCTCACCGCCTGGGGCACTGGTCGGTTCCAAGACTTGGTGGCTGGAATGGCGCTGCCCTTCCCATTAACAGGTGACACCCCCGAGCAGTCAACACAGCGCCTCACCGACTTTGAAACTGGCCTGTCCGACGCTGGATTGTCTCTGTTCAGCGACTTCTTCTCCATCGCGATGGTTGTGTGCATAGTCGCTATTGCAGTCGCCGTGTTTATGGTCTGGAAGCCGGGAAAGTCCGAGTCTTGACCCAGGCGCATCGGTCCTTCGTTCGCTGCATCAAATACTCAGCGTGCCATACACCGGCGACCATTGGTCTATGAGGGGAAGAATATGCCGTCAAAGAAACGAAAGCGGAACAGATCTCTGAGACGGAGTCGGGGATCACAGAATCAGAGCGCCATTCAACAGTATATGCCCATGATAATTGGCGCGGCGGCCATTGGCCTGATCGTCCTCGTTGGATACGCGCTCTTTGTGGCGGTGAACTCGTCTGGCAGCGGCTCCAATTTCGAATTTGACGTGTATCAGGGAAACAATACCCTGGGCGGCGACATAGTTACCCTCGATGAGGTTCTGGCTCTGAACAAACCTCTTGTGCTGAACTTCTGGGCTGGAGATTGCCCGCCGTGCCGCGCAGAGATGCCAGCATTCCAGCGAGTTCACGAGGAGTACGGTGGAGACGTGTTGTTCCTGGGTTTGGACGTCGGCGTGTTCACGGGTCTGGGCACTGAAGCCAGCGCCAGAAGATTGTTGGACGAGCTTAGAATAACCTACCCCATCGGCGCTCCTCCCAGCCGGTCGGCAGTTGTCAGCTATTCAGTTCACAGCATGCCTACCACGGTTTTCTTTGACGCCAAGGGGAAGTTGGTTGATCGTGTCGATGGCGCGATGAACGAGTTCCGGTTGGTGACCATAGTGGACAAGATTCTAGAAACTTCCTAGCCAGTTGCGACAGTTCAGGGTGGGAGTGTACAGTTGTCACTCGACGAAACCTTACAGTCAAATGGCAGGTGAAAAATGATTAACGAGAGGGTCGAAGGGCTGTTTCACGCAGTCGGTGGCGGCGACCGGATGGCGTCCACTGATATGTTCCATCGAGAGGAGGTCCAACTAGCCTCCCGAAATAGAGGCATGCCTCTGGAGGCTCTCAAGTACAACATCACCCCTGCTGGCATGCACTATCTGTTGATCCATTTCGATATCCCGTATTTGGATGCCGACACATGGAACCTGGAGGTTGGGGGGCTTGTGGCGAATCCAGTCTCCCTGTCACTGGATGATATCAAGAGCCGTCAGTCGGTCACGATGCCCGTCACGATGGAGTGCGCCGGCAACGGGCGAACGTTGCTGGAGCCTCGGTCTATCAGCCAACCCTGGGGTCTGGAGGCCATCGGCACCGCTGAATGGACCGGAACACCTCTCGGCCCAATGCTCGAAGATGCAGGCGTTGATCCCAGCGCTGTCGAGATACTCTTCACGGGACAAGACAGAGGAGTGCAGGGCGACGAAATTCAAGATTACCAGCGCAGCCTGACGTTGGAAGACGCAAACCGCGACGAAGTGATGCTGGTTTACGAGATGAACGGCCAGCCGCTTCAACCCCAACACGGATTCCCGATGCGCCTGATTGTTCCCGGATGGTACGGCATGACGTCGGTAAAATGGTTGACGAAGATTGAGGCCATTTCCGAACATTTCGACGGATTCCAGATGGACCAGACTTACCGTTACAAACAGGACGCCGACGACCCTGGGGAACCGGTCGACTTGATCCGCGTTCGGGCGCTGATGATTCCTCCAGGGATTCCAGATTTTCTAACTCGGACCCGCCTGTTGGATGCTGGGCCGGTGACACTGGAAGGTCGCGCATGGGCGGGTAGGCTGGGTGTGGACAGGGTAGAGGTTAGCGCTAACAACGGCGAGTCATGGGACGATGGCAGCTTGGAAGAACCGGTCGGCAAATACGCATGGCGCGCATGGTCGCTTGACTGGGATGCGACGCCAGGGAATCACATCCTGAGCGTCAGAGCCACCGATTCAGAAGGCAATGTCCAGCCTACCGACCAGCCTTGGAACTACCAGGGTATGGGCAATAACATGGTGCATCGAGTGAACGTCGTGGTGAGGTAGGATTCAAATCTCATCCACAGGTACATCGCAATCAACGAATTTCATAGTCAGCGGACAGTCGTTGTTGCTAGGGAAGAGGAAGCGGACCACGATAAACGATACGATGATCAAAAGGGCCAGACGGCCAAATATCGGCCATGGCCTCCACCAATCTCTGCCAACGCTATCGTGAGTCCGGTTAAATGCCCTTTATCACGATGATTGCCGTAAACTCCTCTGTGCTCCTGTTCTGATAGCTGGGGATGTTGAGGGTCTCGTCCCGAATACATTTCCGTCTCCGTTTGCTAACAGGCCATTGCCACACACTTGTCATTAGCCGAACACAGCCACAGTATCAAGGCTTCGGATTTCGGCGGCAGAACCCTTTTGTTTCATGTGATACCGAGGCGCCAGCGACTCTTGACTCGCGGCGCCTCCTCTGACGGGTATTGCTGCGATATCCAGTTGCGTAAACGTCGACGTTGGCCTGGCGATGATCCAATCGGGCCGATTGGTATATGCGGCGCCTGGAAATGCTTAACCGATTTGGCGTACCGTGACCCAATCGAGTTACGTTGAAGTCACGCTGCATCGAAGGCATAACAATGGGGAACAGCTAGCACGAAATGTGAATATCGCCGAATTGGGCCAGCCGAATGACACTGGCGGCGGCATACAATTGGGCAAAAATCGAAGAACAAGAATACGACAGGGGTATCTGAAAAAGAATTGCGAAGGAGGAAAGCTGAAAGTAAGTCAGCCAGAAAAGTTAATGCGTTCGCCTCGTATTCGGGAGACCAAGCTAAGAATATGACCTGGAAGCAAAAGAAAGTCGCCACATAGGGTATTGGGCATGGTTCAAGCAAACTAGGCACGGGCAGTAAAATGAATTCGAAAACTGCAAATATTCTGAAGAAAAAGAATAAAAAGTAGCCACTCCTCAACTCCTTTGACCATTCTGCGGGAACACTGATTAATCTGTAACGAACCGGGCCGGTTGAGCTGACAAGACTGTGTCGTCACCTGCCCATGGCTAAAATTCGATTACACCAGCAAAGACAGCGGATTCTCCAACAGTCGTTTGACTTCGTTCACGAATTGCGCGCCTTCTGCGCCGTCGACGATGCGATGGTCGCCGGATATGGTAGCTGTCATAACTTGGGCCACCTTTATCTGGTCGTCCTCTCCAACCACAGGACGCTTTGCCACTGCCCCCACCGCCAGCACCGCTGACTGTGGCGGCTGGATTATCGCGACGAAACTGGTAACTCCGAACATTCCCAGATTGCTTATGGCGAAAGTTCCGCCGGCGTACTCCTGATTCGACAGGGTCCCGTTCGCCGAGCGCTCGGCGAGGTCCTTGCTGGCCACTGCCAGCTCCCTGAGTGACTTATCTCCGCAGTCCAGTAGCGCCGGAACGATCAATCCTTCCTCAATTGCGATGGCGACGCCAATGTTGATGGCGTCGTTCGTCTTGATGCCGTTCTCCTGGTAGAAGCTGTTGAACTTTGGGTATTTCTTGAGAGTCATAACGGAGGCTTTTACGATCAGGTCGTTCACCGTGACCCGGATGCCTTCGTCGGACAGCGACTGGTTTATCTGGCCGCGCAGGGCCATCACTTGAGTCATGTCGATGTCGGTGTTGACATAGAAGTGGGGTTTCTCTGACTTGCTTTTGACGGTCACACGAGCGATCTGCTGGCGCATGCGGCTGAGGGGAATAAGTTCGTCTTCGTTCACTGACTCTGCCGCCGGAGCGGGAGGGGCAGTGGCGGCCACCGGTTCAGGAGTCGCAACTGACTCTGACTCTGGCTCAGGTACGGCTTCGTGAACGGGCGCATCTTCTATTACCGGCGTCACTAGAGCCTCTGCCACGGCTTCAACAGGCTGGCTCGCGAAGCTTAACACGTCGTCCTTTGTGATTCTGCCTCGTGGGCCTGTTCCTTCGATCTGCTTGAGATCGATGGCCTGTTCCTCTGCGATCTTTCTGGCGGCAGGGGTGGCGAATAGCCGGCCTTCAGGCGCAGGCTGGGCCACGTCTTCAACAACCACTCCGCCGTTTGTGGACACCGGCTGAGCTGGAGGGTCCAACGGGATCGCGGTCGACACCGGAGGCTCGGCCTCAACTGCCGGAGTAGGCTCGTCTGGAGTCGACGCAACTGGAACTTCGGACTCGGCGCCAACGATGGCGATGGTCTCGCCTACGGGGACAGTCGTGCCCTCGGCCACAAGTATCTGGAGCAGGATCCCTTCGCCGTATGACTCAAACTCGACGACCGCTTTATCGGTCTCGATTTCCGCGACAGCCTCGCCCATCTGCACCGGCGAGCCTTCGGTTTTAAGCCACCGCACCACGGTGCCTTCTTGCATGTCATAGCCCATTTGGGGCATGGTGAGTTCAGTAGCCACTGGAGCCCCCGTTATAGTCCAAATTTTTCTTCAATAGTGTCCAACACTCTCTGAGCCGTCGGTATGGTGGCGGCTTCGAGCGTTCCGTTATATGGCGCTGGAACGTCCAGCCCATTGACCCGCGCCACAGGGCCGTCGAGGTAATCGAAGGCTTCCTCCTGGATTCCGCTGGCGATCTCTCCAGAGAAGCCGCCAAATTTCCACGCCTCTTCGACAACGACGGCGCGGTTGGTCTTTTTGACCGACTCAACCAGGGTTTCGGTGTCGAGTGGCCGGAGGGACCTCAGGTCGATCACCTCGGCATCCACCCCTTTTTCAGCCAGCCTGTTTCCGGCCTCCTCGGCGATGTGGGCCATGCGGGAATAACCGATTATGGTGACGTCTTTGCCAGGACGCCGAACCACGGCTTTGCCTAGAGGGACTTCGAAATATTCCTCTGGCACTTCACCGCGCGTTCCGTAAAGCATGGAGTGTTCAGCGAAAACGATAGGGTTAAGGTCTTTGCGGGAAGCTCTGAGCAGCCCCAGAGCGTCGTATGGCGTCGAAGGGGTTAATACCTTGAGGCCGGGAACCGAAGCGTACCAGCCCTCAAAACTCTGGGAGTGAGTGGCGGCTAACTGTCCGCCGCCTCCGGTCACCGTCCGCATCATCATGGGCACTGTGAACTGGCCGTTGGACATATACCGCAGCTTTGCGGCGTGGTTTACAATCTGGTCGATGGCCAGCAGAGTGAAGTTGATCGTCATGATTTCGACAATCGGTCGCATGCCGGCCAGGGCGGCGCCCACAGCGGCTCCGACGATCACAGACTCTGAAATTGGCGTGTCTCGGATTCGGTCTGGGCCGTACTGTTTCAGGAAACCTCTGGTGACAGCGTATGCGCCATCGTAGGCCCCTATATCCTCGCCCAGCATGAACACTCTATCGTCTTCATCTAACGCCTCGCGGAGACCCTGGGCGATCGCTTCTCTGATGATAATTTCAGGCATTAAATAGGCGCTCCGATTTTCAGGCGTAAACGTTGTCCCAGAGCGAGTCAAGCTCGGGTTCCGGGCTATTCTTGGCAAATTCGACCACCTCTTCGATGGTCTCGATGACCTCTCGGTCGATCTGGGCGAGTTCATCTTCGGACATCAAGCCTTCGGCCAGCGAGAAAGACTTGAACTGCTCTATCGGGTCGTTGACTCGCCATTCTTCTACTTCCGACGCCTCCCTGTAAGCGACGGGGTCGGCCATTGAATGGCCTCGGAAACGGTATGTCATCGCCTCAAGAAAAACAGGCCCGCTGCCAGATCGGACCTTCTTCAACGCTTCTTTAGTCGCTTCGCGCACAGCCAACAGATCCATGCCGTCAATCTGCACCGCGGGAATCTTGTAATACTCGGCGGAAGTATAGATGTCGCGTCCGGCGGCGTGGGTTTTATCGACATGAGAGCCCATGCCATAGAGGTTGTTTTCAAGAAAGAATATGACCGGCAGTTTCCATAGCGAAGCGAGGTTCAGAGACTCGTGGAACTCGCCTTCGTTGACGGCGCCATCGCCGAAGAAGCACATCACAGCGCCATCGCCACCTCGCTGTTTGATGGCGAGAGCGAGGCCCGTCGCGATAGGAAGCTGGCCGCCGACGATCGCATGGCCCCCCATGAAGTGACGGTCGACATCAAAGATGTGCATCGATCCGCCTTTGCCTCCGCTGGCGCCAGTTGATTTTCCGCACAATTCAGCCATCACGGCTTTGGGGTCGACGCCTCGGGCCAGCGCGTGACCGTGGTCTCGATAGTGGGTGATCACGTAGTCCTGGACACCCAGGACCGGGATGGCGCCAACGGCCACCGCTTCCTCGCCGATATACAAGTGCAGGAACCCACGGACCAAACCCTGCAAGTAGAGCCGTCCGGCGGCCTCCTCAAAGCGCCGGATCATCAACATTTGTCTGTAATAATCGGCCACCTGATTTTTGTCGATATCCACAGCTAATTCCATCCCGTACACCTACGTAGTCGAATCTCGGGTGTTCAATTTTGGAAGAATCCATAATTCATATTTTCAAGCAATGCACATATTGCGTTCGCAACGTGCATATTATATCAACATCGCAAGATAACACGAGCATCGCAAGATTGGAGGCGTTGGCTCAAATATGAATGGCTTCGCCCTCGGCGGCTAGCGCGGCCTCTTTCAAGGTCTCTGACATAGTGGGATGTGGATGCACCATCCATCCAAGCTCGGTTGTGGTGCCTTCCAGCAGGCGAGTCATAGACAGTTCTCCCAGCAGTTCTGTGACCTCTGGGCCTATCATGTGAGCGCCAAGAATCTCGCCGATTTCAGCGTCGACCACCAGTTTGACAAGCCCCTCGGATTCGCCCAGAGCGAGCGCTTTGCCGCTTGCGGCCAAGGGAAACTTTCCGATCTTGATGGAATGCCCTTGTTCCGATGCCTGCTCTTCAGTCAGGCCGAAGCTGCCAACCTGGGGCTTGCAGTATATGGCGCGAGGCATCAGCGAATAATCCAGCGCCGGCGGATTCAGGCCTGCGATTGTCTCCACAGCCGTCACTCCCTGCGCCGAGGCCACATGAGCCAAAAGCATCTTGCCAGTCACGTCTCCGACGGCGTAAACGCCCGGAACGTTGGCGCTCATAGAGTCATCTATTTTGATGTAGCTATTCTCGGTCTCGATTCCTGCGCTCTCCAGGCCGATGTTATCCACGTTGCCCTGGACGCCCACAGCCACAAGAACCTTGTCGCAGTCGATCACCGAGTTTGACTCTCCCACTGAGACAGAAACTTTGGCCTGGCCGTCGTTGACTGCGATGCCTTGGACAGCAGCGCCAGTCATGATTTGTATGCCCTGACGCTTGAACGATCTCTCCAGGATGCGGGATATATCGGCATCCTCATTTGGAATCAGACGCGGCAGAAGCTCTACGATAGTGACCTCGGCTCCGTAAGTTCGATATATGTGACCGAACTCGCAACCCGTTGCGCCGCCGCCAACAATGACAACCCGTTTCGGGACTCTTCGCAACGCCAGTGCGTCGCGGCTGGTAATCACCACCTCATTGTCTATGGGGAGAGTCGGGATTCGGCGCTGTCGGGTTCCGGTGGCAATGATGATGTTTTTCGCAGAGAGTCGGCGGCCATTGTCAGTGATCTCGACCGTGTTGGCGTCCAAGAGCCGACCGTTGCCCTGAATGTGTTCGACTTTGTTTTTCTTCAGCAGCATCGCCACGCCGCGAGTCAGGCGGCCGACAACATCTCTGCTGCGGTCGATGGCCTTGCCGAAGTCGTGGGTCAGATTGTCGAAGCTGATCCCGAATTCGTCGGCGTTTTGTATAAGACTCAACACCTCGGCATTCCTGAGCAGGGCCTTGCTGGGGATGCACCCCCAATTCAGGCAAATGCCGCCAAGCTCGTCTCTCTCAACGATGGCGGTCTTGAGACCTAATTGTCCTGCGCGAATGGCCGCCACGTAGCCGCCAGGCCCAGAACCTAACACCACTACATTATAGTCAGGCAATCGTCACCTCAGAGGGAAATAAATGTTGGAAAAAACTTGGTTGGATATGGCACTTATTCTACACCATCTCGGAAGACCGGTTAAAGCAAGATGTGGGGCATGATTATCGGTCATGTGGCCGTGGGCTACCCTTGACACTCGTGTGTCTGGACGCCTAACATAATCGTGGAGCCGAGGTAGCTCAGTTGGTAGAGCACAGCACTGAAAATGCTGGTGTCGTCAGTTCGATTCTGACCCTCGGCACCACTAAGAGATGGTGACGGTCTGACTTCTGGGACCGTGGCAGTCGAAGCGAGCGGGAGTAGCTCAGTGGTAGAGCACTTCCTTGCCAAGGAAGATGTCGAGGGTTCAAATCCCTTCTCCCGCTCCAAGTTCATTCTGAAGACACGGGATCAGGCAGACATAGAAAAGGGTAAATAAACAGCCAGCGAATGACCAAGAACCCGCAAGGTGATACCGCGCCTCGGGTTCTTTTTTGTTTCCTCGCTCGCCCCTTGGGAGACATCTGAATTATGGCAGAATCGACCAATCAGAACGCTGGTACCGCTCATCTCTTGGCGCTGCTTGAGACCGAGATTCGCGATGCATTGGCCGAAGGGTTACCATTTGGAGACATTCAAGAGTTGGCTAGCACGATCGTGGTCGATGAACAACTTGACGACACTCAACGTGAAGTCCCCATTTACGACGAAATCCCGCCTGGTCTCATCACGTCCGAAGGGGCCGCGAAGAAGTATGGCATCAGCACGTCAACCATCCGAACTTGGGTAGACAGAGGCCATTTGGCGTTGGAAGCGCGATTGAAAGCGTCCGCTCGTGGCGGCGGGCGCGAATAATCCTCGTAACCGCAGTGCAGGTCCCACGTCCGATAGCAACTAGGAAATTCCGGCTGAAGTGAACAATCGGAGTGCCAACTTAATATGAACGACCCTTATCGACAATACATAAATGGGATTTGCAATTCTGATATTACAAGTAGGCGGGGTCACGAAAAACGGGAACGTATGGACTGGACAACTTATGTTATCGGGTCCCGGGTTAAGAGGTAATCTTAGAGGAGACGACATGGGCCAACAAGGCATCGAGTTGATGGCACATCTGATGCGCCGTACAGGGTTTGGTGCCACCTGTGACGAGCTCGACCCGTGTTCCTCAAAGGGCTACGAGGCGACCGTGGAGCGACTTCTGAGCCTCGGTGAGTTCGACCACAACCCTGAGGTCTGTGACGACCTGGGTATAGGATCAAAAGGGCCGTAGGAGAATCACCGGCTCTTCACTCTTCCCGGACACTTCGGTAGGATCCTTCCCTTAAACGCTCCGTTGGTTGCCCAGCCGCTTTAAGACGACGGGTTCACCCATGAATCACGCCGATCCCCATGCAGGCGTTACGCCGCGTCGCCGGTGACGAGCTCATCCTCGTCGGAATTCTCGTCAGGCGATATAGCCTTCGACGTAACCCAGATCGATTTCTTCGTCTTCGACACTCAACAGATTACGAAATATGTAGTCGTTATGCTCGCCGAGGAGCGGCGCAGGACGGACATCTAATACAGTGTCTGACATCGAGAACGGCGGCCCATCGTATGCGCTCTTGCCGGTTTCGGCGTGGACGACCTCGCGATAGTGGGCGCTGTGGGTAAGCTGGGGGTCGGACACCAACAGGTCTTTGGCGTTCTGGACGACGCCGGCGGCAACTCCGCCGGCTTGAAGTTGTAGCATCACGCCTTCTGCCGGTCGATTGGCTGTCCATGCGCTGATCACACTGTCGATTTCGTCCTCTCGTTCCTTGCGAGCTTCAAACGTGGCGAACCGCTCGTCATCCACCAGATCAGGCCGGTCGATCACTTCACAAAGGCCCTGCCACTCCTGGTTATTCGACACCGAGATGGCGCACCATCGCTCTTCTATCCGGTCGTCGAGCGGAATAGACTCGCACTGATAAACACCCTGAGGGGCCGAGTGATGCGATCGGTTGCCGTTCCTGGTTTGGACACGACCGGATGTTGTGTATTCCAGAATTGACGTTCCTGTGGTGTGAGCTATGGATTCGTACTGAGCAAGGTCGATGTACTGACCCTCGCCGGTCTTCCGGCGATGGCGTAGGGCAGCCATAATGGCTAAGGCCGAATGATGAGGGTTCACCACGTAGTCGGTGAACGCCTGAGCTGGATTGATCGGGGCGGCGTCAGGATATCCGCTCAGGTGGTGCATCCCCGCCATCGCCGCAGCCATCGGCCCGTGGCCCTTGATGTGTTTCCAGGGGCCAGTGAGACCGGTCAGCGAATGGCTGACCATGATGATGTCAGGCCTGAGTTGCCTCAGAGCTTCGTAGCCAAAACCCATCCTGTTCATTGTCCCTGCGCTGAAATTTTCCACGACGATATCGCTTAGCGGGACCAGCCTGTGCGCGAGTTCTTTGCCTCTGGGGTCGCCGAGGTTGAGACTGACCGAGAGCTTGTTTGAGTTGAAGTTGTTGAACCAGGCGCTGGCGTTGAAGCTGCCCTCTTCGGTGTCAGGGACCACAGGCGGCATCTGCCTCGCTCCGTCGTGACGCGTGGCTGACTCGATTCGGATAACCTCTGCGCCTCCCCATGCCAACATGCGGGCGCACAGAGGCGCGACGGCCCGCCATCCGAAGTCCAACACTCTAACCCCTTCCAAGGGCATTCTTGTCATGGGTTCCTCGTTTCACTTCGAGATGCGTCTAGCATATTGGACAGGTTTCAAACAACGCCATCTTGCATCAGTCGGGACAGTTCGGCTTCATCGAGTTGCAGCGCTTCCTGGAACACCTCTGAGTTGTGTTCACCGATCAAGGGGGCGCGTCTGGATAATCGCCAGGGGCTTTTTGGCAGGACGTATGGCGCGCCCGGATATTGTATCGATTCATCGAGTTCTGGGTGTTCCAACGTGACAATGAATCCTCGCGCAGCAGACTGCGGCGACTCCACGACGTCCTGGGCGGTGCCGGTAGGGACGGCAAACACGGGCGGCGTTCGACTGAAGGACATTTCCAGCAGTTCCATTCTCGTGTGCAAAAGGAAGAACTTCTCAACCAGAGCCTCGAATCGGTCTTTGTCGACGCCTTGCTGGCGGAGGAGAGTCGGATCGAGCCAGCGAGGATCGAATTCGTCGCCCAACCCGTTCTCGTTCAACAGGTCTCGGATCGCCTCCATGCTCGTGCCTGCGGCGGCTGCGATGTAAAAAACGTAACCATCCTTGCAACGAAACACAGTCCTAACGCCTCCTCGTCCACGAGCGAATATCTCGCCACGATGGAGAACGTGCCCCTCGACATCGTAGGTCGGCATTGCGTTGCCGATGCCCAGTGTCATGGCCCGTTGCATCGAAGCGTCGATGTGCTGCCCTTCGCCGGTGAAATCCCGCGAAGTGACCGCCAGCATGGTCGCGTTGGCGGCGAAGACTGAAACCGACCAGAAACCCATTTCGGTTCCAATCAAATAGGGAGGCCTGTCAGGGAATCCGACGACCTGGATCATGCCGCCCATCGCCTGGCCGATAATGTCCGGCCCTTTGAACTGGCTGTAAGGCCCTGTCTGGCCGAAAGGAGTGATAGAGGTCAAGATAAATTCAGGGTTTAGAACGTGGATCGTTTGAAAATTCAGACCCAGTTTATCGAGATAACCAGGAGTGAAGGTTTCGACGCCGATGTCGGCCCACTGGACCAATCGCTTGAAAATCTCCAGCCCTTCTGGATTCTCAAGATCGAGCGTGATGCCCCGTTTGGAGGTGTTGAAGTGCCACCAGTAGAGGCTCTTTTCTGGTTCGGGATCGTCGTCGAAGAAAGGACCGATGTCACGCATCGGGTCGCCGCCGGGCGGCTCTATCCGCACGACATCGGCGCCCAGGTCCGCAAGCAACTTTCCGCAATACGCTCCGATTGGCCCTGCGAGGTCCAGAACCTTGAGGTCAGTCAGAGGGCCGGGCCGCCCAGATTTTGGTGATTCTGCCATCTAGCCTCGAATCTCCTTGTGTTGATGCTTCGCCTTTTGGGAAGACATGAAGGCTGTTTTGCTCCGCACTTTTGTCGAGCATGTGCCATTTATTGGTCAATATGCGGGTTGGATCGCCTGAGTCTGCAAAAAAGCATCGCGGCCATTCGACGATAAATCAGGGTAGCGCTCACTTGTGAAGCGGTCAACTGACCTGAGTTCACCCTCGCGTATGGTGAGGTATCAATCGTGATGAACGATCGTCGTGTCCCAGATCGGTCCGAACGATGGCGACAGACTATTTTGTCTCTGCGCCTCCGTCAGGTTATTAGGCAACGGTCAAATTCATGTTCAGGCACCCAGAGAGCGAAAAATGCCGATTAGGGTTCAGGACTTAGAGGGTGACGGTTGGTCGTTCATCGTGGCCGAGGCTGTCCAGTACGCATCAGACGCGGTCGCCCACGTGATCAGCCTCAATCTTGCGCCCCATGCGAATCAATGGTGATGGAGTGGGCGGTTAACTACGCTTATGAGCGTGGCGACGTCGTGATTGACGTCGCTGACAATGAGAACCAGTCCACCGTCGGTTATCCTGCGGCATACGACAGAGCCGTCGTGGTTGCGGCGGTCAACAACTCGTTTCGGCCGCATCGTCTATAATCAGTCCGCCGACAGCGCATCGCTCGTACGGAGACTGAATTTTTGAAACTTGCCATCTTCACCCATATTCCTTGGCCGGAAGGCGCAGACCCCGCAGAGATATTTTCCCGAACATCAGAACAGATCAAATATGCCGAGGAACTGGGATTTCACAGCGCGTGGTTCGCCGAACACCACTTCTCGCGATACAGCCTCGGGTCGTCTTCATTGGTCATCGCCAGCAGCATCGCCGCACGAACAACGAAGATCAGGTTAGGCACCGCCGTTCTGGTCCCGACCCTCCACAACCCGATTCGGCTGGCCGAGGACGCCGCGACACTGGATGCCGTGAGCGGAGGCAGGCTGGATTTGGGATTTGGGCGCGGGACATTCGGGTACGAATACGGTGGATTCAACGTCGACGAATCCGAGAGTCAGGCGAGGTTCCAGGAGAGCGTCGAAATCGTCCAGGGCCTTTTCACGACGACCGAATTCTCATACGACGGAGAGTTCTACAGCGTCAACAAACTTAACCTCGTGCCGCCAACGATTCAGAAACCTCACCCGTCAATTTACATCGCCGCAAGCCGGACTCCCGCCACGTTAGAGTTTATGGTTTCGTCAGGACACACGCTCTGCATTGCCGTGGTTCAGGACACGGCGGCATCTCTCGCTCTCTGCCAGCGTTACCTTGATTTAGCCAAGGAACACGGACGCGATGTGTCACTCGCCGACGTTCCTTTCTTCAGGTATTTCTATGTGGCCGAAACGGAGGAACAGGCTCGGAAAGACACTGAAAGCCACATTAGCTGGATACTGGACATCATGCAGTGGAGAAACATCTTCCAAGAGGGCAGTGAGGTGCCTCACAGCATCGACGATTGGAGGCGTACTCGCACAACCTTGCCTCTTAGCTCTGACCACGTTTATGAAAATCGGGCCATAATTGGCAGCCCTGAGCAGTGCGTCACCAAGATACTGGAACTGAAAGCCCAAGGCATCGAGTACTTCGGATGCAACTTCGACATGGGGGGCATCAGCCACGATAAAGTCATGCGCTCAATGGAGCTATTCTCAAAAGAGGTCATGCCTCATATTCTCTGAATACGGACTAGCCATTCAACCTGGCGAAGCTCCGTTCAACTGAAGCACTGTCCATAACTACCACAATGCGTCCTTGATCGTCGACTTCGAACGTGGTTTGCGGGTGAAATTCCTCCACGAGTGAGTCCAACACAGTATCCGATGCCTTGCCGCCCAACACCTGCCGTAACTCGCCCGCAAGCATTTCGCGTTCGACGACCGTTTCCTGCATCTTCCGGATCGTTTGGAGATGGCCTCCACCGATGTAGCACCCGCCGAAATACATCACATCGAAATCGGTGTCATCCACTCTCTCGGTGAACTCTCTTTTTGGTTTCAGGCCGTGGTCGGACAGGTATTTCCTGACGGCGGTGTCCTCTGCGTCCCGACGTTCATCGCTGAAGTACAGGAACACTGAATGCATCATCCAGTCTTTGGGTTCAACTTTTATGAACAAATTGACTGCCCTCACGGATTTGAGTCAAAACCCGACCTGCGCGAATGTGTGGCGATAGGCAACCAGTGTACAAACGTCTGATGTCGTCGTCAATAATGCCATTGATTGTAATAAACCATGAAAAACGATCTGTTGACTGTGATTAAATCATGGACTACACTCGGCGTCGGTTGATTGCCCACGCAGTTTGACGAGTTGATTGAAGTAATCTTGAACGAATATATCCCAGGGGATGGCCTTATATGTGCGCTGAGCGGAAGTTGGAGACTGATGTCCTGATTGTGGGTTCTGGGGCAGTGGGCGTCGCCGCTGGAATTGAGGCGCGTGAGGCAGGCGCGTCGGTGATTCTTTTGGAGAAAGAGGAGATCCTCGGCGGCGCCGCAGCGGTCTCCGGCGGCGGTTGTGCCATCGTTGACACGTTCCTTCAACGCGAAGCCGGAATCGAGGATTCCCACGATCTGGCCTTCGAGGATTGGATAAAAGCAGGTCAAGGCAAAGCGGACGAAGTCTGGGCGAGGTTCTATATCGAACGAAGCAACGACGCCCTGTTCGAGTGGGCCAAAGATAGAGGCGTCGAATGGGTCGGCGCCCGACAAAATGAAGGCAACAGCGTGCCGCGATGGCACCAACCCAAGGGCGGCGGCGGAGGTCTTTGGAACGCTCTCTACCAGACCGCGCAGGACCGCGGCATCGACACCTGGCTGACCAACACTGCGGCCAAAGCGTTGATCGTCGAGGATGGCCGCATCATCGGCGTGATCGCCGAGGACACGACGTCAGGTGACACAGTTGAGGTTCTGGCGAAGGCTGTGGTCATGGGCAGCGGCGGTTTCAACTCCAATATCGACATGGTCAAGGAGGTGCGTCCAGACCTGCGCCGACACCGTATCCTCGAAGGCTCCGGACGCGGCGACACAGGTGATGGCCACGGGATGGTCGAGGCGGTGGGCGGCACGACGACTCACATGGACGACATCTGGTTTTACGTATTCGCCATCCCTGACCACAAGGACGAGCGCGGCAGGCGCGGTCTGGTAATCAGGGGAGTGCCGGACAATATCTGGGTGAACGCTCAAGGCGTCAGATTCCACAACGAAGACCTGAGCGGCGGAGGCACCGGCTCTGTGGCCGTCTTGGCCCAGGAACCAGCGCACTGCTGGTCGGTGATGGACAGCACGATGACAGATGATGTCACTGTCAGCGATCCCCAGTATTACATTCCTGGCGCGTCGGTCAAAGACCCTGAGAAGGTGAAAGCTCTGATTGAGGAGTCTCCCCATATTAAATCTGGCGACACCCTAGAAGCGTTGGCTTCCGAGATCGGCGTTCCGGAGGACACGTTTGTGGAGACCGTGAACCATTACAACAGCGGTATCGACCAGGGACTGAAGGAAGACCCGGACTTTGGGCGTCCATTATCGAACCGAAAGATGATCCAGAGTCCCCCTTACTACGCTCTGAATTTTACGCCAACAGCGAGGAAAAACTTTGGAGGCGTGAAGACCGACCTCAAATGCAGGGCAGTCGACAAGCATTACGAGCCGATACCCGGTCTCTTCGTTGCAGGGGAACTGGCAGGAATGGCCGGAGGCCACATCAACGGCAAGCACGGTCTTGAAGGAACGATGCTTGGCCCTGCGCTGTTCAGCGGGCGAGTGGCCGGGGCATGGGCCGCCAAAGACGCTGGATTTGGAGAAGGCTTCAAGTAGACCAATAATCGCCCACACGTCGAACGATTTGGACAATCGGCGCCCTCTGGCATAAAATTCGGATATCAGACATCAATCTGGTGGCCGTTGTCCATGTTCGACACACAAGTGGGGAGAACCGCGATGCCAATCAGAACCGGAGCGGAATACGTCCAATGCCTCCAGGAACGCCATCCAGAGGTCTACCTGGGGGGCGAACGCATTGATGACGTGACCACATATCCTTCGCTACGCAACGGCGTTGCGACAATGGCGAAGCTCTACGACATGCAACACGACGCCGAGTTTCGGGATGATATGACCTATGTTTCGCCTTCGTCCGGCGAGAGTGTCGGAGCGTCGTTCATCATCCCAAAATCCATCGGCGATCTGGAACATCGGCATCGGATGATGGCCCACTGGGCGAAGGCCAGTTTCGGGATGATGGGCAGGACTCCCGACTTCCTGAACGTCAGCCTGATGGCAATGGCGCAGGCGGGCGATTACTTCGCTCAGAACCGTCCTGAGTTCAAAGACAACATTCAAAATTACTACGAATACGTCCGAGAAAATGACCTAGTCTTGACCCACACGCTGGTCAACCTCCAACGCACCAGATCAACAACCACGACTCCGCTGGTGGACACGACGGGAGTCGCGTTGGCGGTTACGAAAGAGACTGACGACGGCCTCATTGTCAACGGGGCAAGAGTGTTGGCGACTCTAGGGCCACTGTCCGACGAGATCGCGGTCTATCCCGCGCGCTCTCACAGACTGCCAGATGGCTCCGAGGGACGGTACTCGTTCGCCTTCGCAATACCTTCGGACACGAAAGGGTTGAGATACCTTTGCCGCGAAAGCTACGACCTGGAGCGTTCAAACTTCGACCACCCTCTGGGTTCGCGGTTCGAAGAGATGGACGCCATAGTGTTTTTCGACAACGTCCTGGTGCCGTGGGACCGCGTGTTCTTGTATGGCGACCCAGACCTTTGCAACAATATGGCAATGTCAACGAACCAGTACCTGCACTCTGGACATCAAGTAGTGACTCGAAACGTCGCCAAGTGCGAGTTCATCTTGGGACTGGCGAGCCTGATGGTGCGAACTCTGGGATCGGGTGGGAATCCCCAGGTTCAGTCGATGCTGGCCGAGATCATCGAGAATCTTCAAATGACCAAAGCCTGCCTCCGAGCCGCTGAGGCCGACGCCAAGCCAGACCGCTGGGGCGTTACATCGCCCTCTCTGCAATACATCGGCGTGGCCCGTAGCATGTTTATCAAAATGTATCCTCGGATGGCCGAGATACTCCATCTGTTGGGTTCGAGTAGCCTCATGGCCCTGCCTACTGAAGCAGACATGGACGGGCCGCTGGCATCGGACATTGAACGTTATCTTGAGACCGACACGGCGTCTGCCGCCGAGCGCGTCCGGCTGTTCAGGTTGGCCTGGGATACCTGTTGCAGCGCGTTCGGGTCTCGTCAGGTATTGTACGAACGATTCTTTCAGGGCGACTCCCAACGCAACGCGATAATCCTCAACAATGTCACCGACACAACTCCAATGACCGAGATGGTTCAGGAGTTTCTTGAGCAGGGCTAGATTGTCGCTCTAGGATCATTGAACACACAAAATATAGGATGAGTGCAATTGAAATTCGGATTTTACCTCCCCAGCCACGGAGACACGGCTCGACGAGGGCCGTTAATTGAAATTGCCCAGACGGGTGAACGTCTGGGATACGAGTCTATGGTGGTTGGAGACCACATCATGGCCCCAAGGGTCTCGAACTCGTCGTATCCGTATTCCGTGGGCAGCGAAGTCCCGTGGGATGAAGGCGGCGAACACCTGGAGCAGTTAACCGAACTGACATTTTTGGCGGCTGTGACAGAACGCATTCGCCTGGTGCCCAGTGTGATGATCGTTCCGTACCGCAATGCGCTTTTGGCGGCTAAGATTTTGGCGACGATGGATGTGCTGTCAGAAGGTCGACTGACCATCGGCATTGGAGTCGGCTGGTTGGAGGAGGAATTCGAGGCTCTGGACTCTCCGCCATTCGCAGACCGGGGCGCGGCGACGAACGAGTACCTTGAGGCGTTCAAAGAACTATGGACGTCCGATAATCCGACCTATGACGGCAAATTCGTAAAGCTGTCCAACATCGAATTTTCACCCAAACCCGTCCAGAAACCTCATCCACCCATCTGGGTAGGAGGACAGAGCAGGCCAGCAATCAGACGGGCGGTTGAGCATGGCAACGCATGGCACCCGGTTGGAGCCACGCCCGCGACCCCGTTGGAGCCAGATAAACTTGCCTCAGATATCGAGTACATGAACAACCACGCCGTCAGAATCGGCAGGGACCCGTCCGAAGTTGAAGTCGCAATGAAAGCCCCGCTTTACGACACGGAATGGTCGTCGGGAGACGACCGACGTCGGTTCTCCGGCGAACCTGAGCAGATAGCCGAGGACATCCAAACCTACGCCGATCTGGGCGTCACAAACCTGATATTCGACGTTCGTGGCTCGGACCTGAAACGCATACTTGAACGCATGGCATGGCTGTCAGAAGAGGTTATGTCCCTAACGTAACTCGACTCATCGATTCAGTGCAGTTTCTTGCCTGAATCATCGTTCATTAGATTGACCGAGGCGGCGCCTGCTGTTAGACTCGCTCCATTGTCATAAACATCGGTTTGCAAAGCGTGGGAGCGCATCCTTGGAGCCACAGGTAGAGGCAGAAGACAGCCCCAAAAAATCACGTTTTTCAATTCCGCCGGCCCTAAAATATCCGGCATATCGGTCTTACTGGTTCGGAACACTGGCATCGGTAGTTGGGTTCCAGATGCTTCAGGCCAGCCAGTTTTGGCTTGTGCACACTCTGGAAGATTCACCTCTGTTTCTGGGATACGTCGGGTTGGCGAACGCGGCGCCTGCGATACTGCTAAACCTTTTCGGCGGGGTGTTCGCAGACCGGCTGGACAACCGCCGGCTGATTATGGTCACTCAGAGCCTGCTTGCCTCTCTGATTTTCCTCCTGGCGACGCTGACACTGTCCGGCATAATTGAGGTGTGGCAGGTGCTTGCCATCGCATTTGTCGCCGGCGCGGTGAACGCCTTTGACCAACCGTCACGCCAGGCTCTCTATCCCCATCTGATAGACCGAAGCGTCATGATGAGCGCGGTTGCGCTGAACTCCTCGATCTGGCAAGGCACTCGCATTGTTGCTCCCGCAATCGCCGGACTGATCATAGCCTCGGCCGGCATTGCGACATCTTTTTACGTGGCCGGTTCTGGATTCGCGATTATGGTTGTGGTGATGTTCACGCTGAAGGTTCCGCCATTTGAGCGCAGCGCATCCAAGGGCACAGGACGAGATATGCTTGAGGGCGTCAAGTTCATAAAAGACAACTCTATATTCTCGTCTCTGATCGCTTTGACGTTCTTTAACAGTTTCTTCGGGATGGCTTATGTGATCCTGATGCCGGTATTCGCCGAGGAAATCCTGGGGCGCGGCGCGACGGCCTATGGGCTGCTGTTGAGCGTCAGCGGGGCGAGCTCACTGATGACAACGGTGTATATGGGGACGCGCACCGGCATGAACGGCAAGGTATCGGTGTTGATCGGCGGGGCCGTCCTGAGTGGTTTATTCATCGCGGCATTCGCTCTAACGACCGATTGGTTCAAGAGCTTCTACCTCGCCATGTCATTGATGTTTATCATCGGAATATTCAACTCCATGTACCGAATTTCGATAATGAGTTCGCTCCAAATGCTGGTGCCTGACCAGATGCGAGGTCGAGTGATGGGTTTTTACGGCATGACGTACAGCCTGATGCCTATCGGGGGCATGCAGGCGAGTCTGGTTGCTATTGTTGTTGGAACGCCAATCGCTATTGCCATCGGCGGCTTGGCGGTGTCCAGTTTCGCGGTTGGACTGGTAGTGGCGAATCCGAAGATACGGGGTCTCGGACAGTTGCTGCGTGAATCGGAGCAACGAAACTCCAGTCGGCAGAAGGAAGCGCAGACGGCGCCTGCCACCGGGAACTAACCAAGTGCAAGATGGTGAAAACATGATAAAGACGGTTGCTCACGTAATTCACAGACGAGGCAGAAGAGTCGACGACCCGGGCATTGACATTCCAGTCGCTGACGATTTGGTGTCACAGCCTGGGTCCCGGTCCAAAAACGTTGACGTGTCATTTTATAGCCGAGTTGAGCCTTTGACGACTCCTGATCTGGAGAAGGCCGCCGATATGGACTGGGCGTGGACCATATTTCCAGACGACCTCGCCGAGTATCGCCGCGCCCACGACGAACGGAGCAAGCCGCATTTGAGAGCCGCTGAGACATCCGGAGACATCGAGCCTACCGGCATTCCAGATCCCGGCGTCGATATGACCGAAGTCATCCGCAACAAGGCGCGCGAGTTGGGTTTCGGCGAGGTCGGGTTCACCATGTACGACAACCGGTACACCTACGCCCACAGGAAGGGATGGCCAAAGTTCCAAAATGCGATTTGCCTCGCGCTGGAGCAGGACTATCAGCAGACTCAAACGATCCCCAGCCTGGAAGGCGAGTATGCTCATTTCGGCACATACGAGATCGAGGCCGAGATCGCGATTGAGCTAGCCGAGCACATCCGTTCTCTGGGATACCGCGCTCAGATGCACCTGGACAGCGCCGAAGCTGGAGCGTTTATCCCCATGTTCGTAAACGCCGGGTTGGGGCAACTCGGAGCGAACGGTCAACTATTGTCTCCGCACTTTGGCTCAAGGTCGCGACTGGCGATGCTTACCACGGACGCGCCAGTCATATATGACCAGCCGGTGGATTTCGGGATTTCCAACTTCTGTCAGGAGTGTCAGGTCTGCGTCAATCGGTGTCCCGGGCGGGCGTTGATCCGAGACAAAGTCTGGTACCGAGGCGTTCAGAAAAACAAGGTGATCTATGAGCGCTGCCGACCAGTGATGGCAAACTACGATGGATGCGGAATCTGCATGAAGGTCTGCCCGATCCAGAAGTACGGCATGAAACCTGTGATGGAACACTACGTAGAGACTGGCGGTATCCTGGGCAAGGGAACTGACAACCTCGAAGGCTACACCCTTAGAGACAAGGGATATCAAGGCCCGGATAAGTTGCCTCGCTTCAACACCCAGTTCTTCGACATCCCCAACTGTCGGCCAGAAGAGTTGCTGTTCAACCAATTCAAGGAAAAGGTGCAGGCAGCGACAATGCCGCCCGTCGAAGAAATGCGCGAGTTCGCTACAGAGGTCAAAAAGGCTCTGGAAAGAGGCAAACGCCAGTCGCACATGAAGGACTGATGGCAGACATAAATATCCGATGAAATAGCGCAGGGGAGTTTAGGAAATGGCTGGATTGTGGCCCGGTGACACAAAATGTGTAGTGATGCTGACCTTCGACCTGGACGGCATTTCAGCCATTCTCAGCAGGTCGCCCGATGCTATAAGACTGCCATCAGTTATATCGAGAGCAGAGTTCGGCCCGAAAGTCGGCGTTCATCGAATACTTGACCTGCTCGATAGATATGAAATCAAAGCTACCTTCTTCGTGCCAGGTCACACAGCCGAGCGGTATGAGGCCGTGGTCGCCGATATGGTCAATCGGGGTCACGAGGTTGGGCATCACGGCTACATGCACGAGCCTCCGGCCACGCTCAGCGATCAAGAACAGGAAGAGGTCATAGACAAGGGAATCCGAATCCTTGAGGGGATCACGGGCCAACTGCCAGTCGGTTATCGCGCTCCATCCTTCGAGTTGACTGACAAGACTCTTGAGATACTGGCCCAGCGTGGATTCGTATATGACAGCAGTTTAATGGCGCACGACGTTCCATACTTTGTGGACACGCCCGCCGGTCGGCTGGTCGAGGCTCCCGTTGATTGGGCATTGGATGACGCCCATTACTACGCGTTCAATCGTGGCGCCGGAGCCATGAACACACCGCAGGATGTTTACAAAGCATGGGAGTGGGAGTTTGACGGCGTATATCAGTATGGCAGCGCGTTCAACCTCACGATGCACCCTCAACACACCGGACGCCTGGCGAAAATGATGGTTCTGGAGCGGTTCATACAGTACGCTCGCTCTCACTCGAACGTCGAGTTCATGCGTTGCATCGACGTTGCGAAAAACTGGACTGCTGCCGGCATGAAAACCCCTGACTGACCGAAAACGCCCTTGGAGGACGACCAAATGCCCCCGTTGACGAAAGATGGACTCGCAGAATTTCTCACCAATCAGCCGCACTTGATGAAACTAGCGACTCTTACTTCGGAGAGCTGGCCCTACGTCGTGCCGGTCTGGTACGACTACAACGGCGAGTCGTTCACCGTGGCCGGACGTAGCAGGGCGCGATGGGTGGCGAACATCCGTGAGAACCACCGCGTCTCGGTGTGCATAGACACTTATGAGGCGCCGTACACTAGAGTCCTTATGCAGGCTAGCGCAGAGATCATCGACCCTGCCTGGATGCCGGTCTCTCCTGACCGCGCAATCCGATACATTGGAGAGGAGGCTGGCCGCGCCTATTTCGAGCAGACCCGCAACCAACCCAGGGCTTTGGTCCGCATCGTTCCCGAGGAAACCACAACCTGGACGGGTGGCGGCTGGCATCCTCGCTACGCGGATTAACCCAACGCCACAGCGTCATCGATTGATCTCGCTTATTATCTGCGGATGTTTCCGAACACAGTTGCGTCGAAACATTGATCGACGATTGTAAGTAATGCAAGTGATACACTGTTGGGAATTTTCCAATTAGGGATGTGCCCGCATGAACTGCTACTACTGCGACGAGATCAAGTCCACCGCTCCAGAATACACCGACTCACCGGCGCGATTCGATCTGGGCTCCGCTGCGCCCCGATGCTCTAAGCATTGGAGGTATGTCTGCTCGATGTGCGACACAGCTAATCATTTCATGAGCACAGCGTTCTGCCCTTCAGGCAGAAATTTCTTCTGCTCGCGATGCGCCACTGATGTACGACAGGAGGCGGGGGAGTTCTGGGCGTGGCAGTATTTCTTCAGCTTTAGGTCGCCGTGGTCAGGTGAGTGGGTCCCAGCGCTGGACCGCGCGGAGTTCAATGGCGAGCATCCAATATCGATAGATGGAGAACGCGCAGCGACACGTTTGGCGATTTCCAAAGAAGAATATATCGTGCGGTATCCAGAGAAGCGGACGTTGTGGAGACCGGAGCATGAGGTCACCGAAGCCGACGTGCAAGCTAGCTGGAATACCAATGCAGAACGTTGGGACTCCATGTACGACGACGATGGCGACCGAAATCGTCGATACCAGAGCGACGAACCTATGCTGGCGTTGTTGGGGGATGTGGAATCAATGAACGTGTTGGATGTTGGGAGCGGGAATGGCTATTTGTCGCGCAAGCTAGCGCGTTCGGGCGCCAGTATGACAGGAGTCGAAATTGCCAGCCGCATGTTGGAAATCGCGACGGAGCGCGAGCATCAAGAGCATCTCGGCATTACTTATCATCACACCTCGGCTTCGGAGATGGATTTTCTTGAGGATTCGACGTTTGACAAGGCCGTAAGCAATTACGTCCTGATGGACATCAGGGATTACGTTGGCGCGTTGAATCAGGTGTTCCGCGTCCTGAAATCTGGAGGGCATTTTGTCGCGGTGTTCAGCCACCCATGTTTCGCAAGCGGCCCTGCAGGTTGGGTGGTGCCTGCGCCAGACACCCCTCGTAGCGAGGAACGATTCGCATATCGCGTTGACACATACTTTCAACGTGGCCCGTATTATGGCGTTTGGGGAAACTTGGACCCTGTTCTAAGCTTTCATCGCCCTCTGCGTGACTATTGGAGGGCATTTGAAGAAACTGGATTCGTGGTGGATGGATTTGACGAACCGAGTGTCGCGGAACGAGGGAGGCGCGAACTGCCGCCATGGAGAGTTCAGGAGGCGCTGAGGATACCTTACTCTTGTATTTTCCGGTTGAAGAAACCGTGATCGCGATATTTCGCGCAACGCTGCCACTATTTTAGTGTCCGAAAATCCTGATCTTCTATCAAATCCGAAAAGATAAGATCAAACTTCCGGACGGCATTTGCAACGCAATCGGCTAATGACTAACAAATGTAGAAATATTTTGGCGCTCACTATGCAAATGGGCGGGATTTTGCCTCTTGAAACCTTTTTCGCCTGATTCGTGTTTTTGGTATTACAGGCCTTGAGGCCTTGCCAGATGTGCTCTGCCTTCTGCGCTGCAACGAAGGCCTTGCGAGCCTCGTCACGGGTTGGGACTCCGCGGTGGCTGGACTTTGACAGGTTTCCGAGATAGTTGTTGAATCCTGACTTGCCAGATAGCTTGATTGCCTTGATAGCTCTGCTGAACATCTTTATCCTCGTAGCAACAGGATGTAATCGCCCAGAAACCTGATTTTCAGTCGCCACCGTGCTGATGCCGAAATGGATTAGAAGGAAGATCGGAGACTCATACTAGGGTATGATCGGTCGCTCATACTGAGCAAAAGAACAGCCCTGAGCGATCATCACTCAGGGCTGTTCTTGCTAATTTACGGAGGCCTGCTCAGGTTTTATGCAGGCTTGAATTTCACCAGAGTCACATCGTCAGTCACGTCGTCGAAAACGACCTCTACGGGCATCTCAAGCTCAACTCCGTCGATCTCGCATTCCAACAAGTTTGTGGGAATGCGGGGGCCTTCATTCAACTGCACAATGGCATAAATGTAGGGCGCTTCTTCCTGGAACGCTCGGTTTGCTGGCTGGTATACCACGGTGTACGAGTACACCCTGCCCTTACCTGAGACTGGAACCCACTCGGTGTTGTCAGAGTAGCAGTTGGGACACTGCTCTCTGGGATAGAAGAACATGTTGGAACAATTGAGGCATCGCGGCATCACAAGCTCGTGACGCTTGGCCGCATCCCAGAAGGGACGAGAAACCGCCTCGTTCACCAGTCTTGGCAGTGGTTTGTTGTATTCGGTTGTCATGTATTCGCCTCAATTAGAATAATGGTTTTAGGAGAGTTCTTACAGCGCGTCCTCGGAACCGAGGACCAGCGAGCACATTTCGCTCGCTGTGCCGCCTCAACCATTCACCATACATAAATCGTTGAGGGCGACCTGCCTTCCACCTCCACGCCCCATTATCTGCCTCGCTCCCTCGATAACATGGCGGAACCCGCCGGCCAGTCCGGGCTGGCCTCCTGAGAGTTGGCCGCCGTCAGTGTTGATCGGGAAACTGCCTTTGTAAGTCGTGTCTGTGGACTCGTAAAATGGGCCGATCTCGCCCTTCTCTACGAATCCGGCGTCTTCCAGTGTGACCGCCACAAGGATGGTATAGCAGTCGTAAAATTCAGCGAATTGCATATCCCCGGGGCCGTACCCTGACATTTGGAAGGCCCGGGCCGCAGAGGTTTTCACCGGTGTGGTGGTGATCCGGTCGGTTTGCCAGATGTTGGCATTCGACTGCTCCATGCCTGCTCCCAGCAGGTAGACGGGGCGATGGGGGAACGACTTGGCTCTGTCGGCGCGGGTCATGATAAGAGCCGCGGCGCCGTCGCATGGCATGACAGATTCCAGTATTCGCAATGGGTAGTTGATATACCGAGAGGAAAGCACGTCCTCTTTGGAGGCGGGTTGGCCGTGGAACACTGCGTTCTCGTTCTCCTGTGCGTTGAAACGCTGGTTTGCGGCCACTATCGCCATCTGTTCCTGAGTTGTTCCGAACTCATACATATGTCGAGTGTAAATCTGAGCGTATCCGGTGCCCGCCCCGGCAGCGGGGCCGTAGGCCTCTTCCCACTCAGACCGGACACTGGCGCCTCCTGGCACGGCTCGGTCCAGACGGGAATTACCCATGACCACCAGCACCGTGTCTGCAAGGCCTCCGTTGATAGCCGATGCGGCCACCGTGGTTGCCGAAGCTCCGCTGGCGCCCTGCATCGACACGCCGGTGGCGAATGTCGGGCGGATGCCGATGTACTCGGCCATCGTCGCCAGCGCGGCGGCGCCATCTGTCACAAGCCCGTTTACGTCCTCTTTTCTCAACCCTGCGTCGGCGATGGCTATTTTCGCGGCCTCGGCGTTGAGGCCGTACATCGTCCGGTCGGGGATTACTCTCCTCGTGGGAACTTCGCCGATGCCGACGATTGCGACCTTGCCTCGAAGAGTGTCGCTTCTCCGGCGTCTATCCATTAGCGTCATACTCGATAACCTCCCTGTGTCGATGGGCGCATTCTACTATATGAAAGAAGAAACGGAAACTTTGACGCAGGCACTCAAATTAATGCAATATCTCACTGGCGCTTCGGTTGGCAGGCGCCTCATTTTCATGTGACTTTGGAGAACCACACAATGATGATTGAAGTCGGTATAACCTATCTGGAGATGACTAACCGCTCGCAACTGAACCCCCGCCGATCTGACGTTGATAGACTTGAGATTAAGCGCGCCGAGTTGCCACTGCCGGAGTTCAATCGATTCCTGTACACAGCCGTGGGAGGCGATTGGTACTGGGTGGACAGGTTGGGCTGGACATATCAGCAATGGAAGGAGTGGGTCGAGCGTCCAGATATGCACACGTGGATTGCCTACATCAATGGCACGCCAATCGGTTACTTTGAACTGGACAAAGAAGAAAACTACGTTGAGATTTCGAAATTCGGTTTGGTCGATTCGGCCATCGGTTCAGGCCTCGGCGCCCATCTGTTGACCGAGTGCGTCAAACGAGCTTGGGACATGGGCCCGTCCAGGGTGCAACTCGACACGTGCACGCTAGATCATCCAGGAGCGCTGCACAACTATCAGGCACGTGGTTTTAAAATATACAACTCAGGAACGTACACAGCAGATGTGCCCGGGAGGCCAATCGGCCCGTGGCCGGAATCGAGACGAACCCTTAACCCTGATGCTCCGGTGGCGTCAGATTTGAGTCGATAACCTCCTCACACCAATGGGCTGCCGCTAGCAGCGTTTCATCGGCGAAGTGGGGAGCGGCCAGTTGCACTCCGAACGGCAATCCGTCATCACTGAGTCCCGATGGGAGCGTTATGGTCGGGAACCCTCCAAACGTGAATGGCGATTGAAAGGACGGGTCGCCCGTGGTTGTCAGATCACGGGGAGCCGGCGTAGGCGTGGATGGCGTTAGCAGCACGTCAAATGATCGCAAGGCATCCGCAACGTCTCTGCGGAATCGGTCCTGCACACGTTTTGCCTGGACGTAAGTGACTGCAGAAACCTGCCTGCCATTCTCAACGACCCCACGGATGTTCGGCGAGTAGTCGTCCGGGCGGGCGTTGAACCAGTCCTGGTGGACGGATGCGCCCTCAACGTTCATCAGGACCCGGTGGGCAGAGAGCATCGCGTCGAAATCTGCCGCGATGTCGACCTCTTCAACGGTAGCTCCAGCGCCAGCAAGTTTCTCCGCGATAGCGTTGGTGTGGGCCTCGGTCTCATCGTTGATCTTGCCATAGAAATACTCGGTCACTAGGCCGATGCGAGGCGGAGTTCGCTGCGTGCCGATTGCCTTTCTGTAGTCGGGCACGGGGCGAGTTGATGACGATGGGTCAAGTGGATCGTGGCCGGCCAAAACGTTGAGCATCAGCGCGGCGTCTTCGACCGTATGAGTGAATGGCCCCATCGTGTCTAAAGACATCGCGACGGGCACGACTCCATGCCTGCTGACTCGACCGAACGTGGGTTTGAGACCGACGACGCCATTATAAGAGGCTGGCCGGAGAATCGAGCCTCCGGTCTGTGACCCCAATGCCGCTGGGAACATGCCCGCAGCCACTCCAACGGCAGAGCCAGAACTGGACCCGCCGGGCGTGTGATGGACGTTCCACGGATTCCGGGTCGGTGAAGGGTCGCCACACGCGAACTCCGTCGTGACGGTTTTGCCCATGATTATCGCCCCTGCCTGTTTGAGCTTGGCGACGGTTGTGGCGTCGAAATCGGGCACAAAATCTGCCAGAATCAGAGAACCGGCAGTGGTCAGAACTCCCTGCGTGTAGTAAATGTCCTTGATGCCGACAGGCACGCCATGAAGTGGCCCACGAGGGCCTTCGTTCAACAGCTCGCGCTCGCGCTGGCGCGCGGTTTCCAGCACGGCATCAGCGTTCAACGTCACCCACACGGTCAGTGTCGGCTCCAGTCGCGAAACTCGGTTGAGCAGGTCCTCCATCATGGCGACTGGCGATATCTCACGCCGTCGGATTTTTTTGGCGGCTTCGACAACCGTGAGTTCGTGCGAGTGAGTCATGATGGTTCCTTTCAGGACGTTTCGCGTCTATGGCCCGACAAGTGTAAGTGATTGAGCATGGTCGCGACGGTTGAGATGCTATCATCTCTGAACGCCAATTATTGTACAGGAGTTGAACATGCCCGCATTGACCCGATCCCAATTGCAAGAATTTCTGACTGGCGGACGCCATCTGATGAAACTGGCGACATTGACCGACGAGGGATGGCCCGCTGTGATTCCCGTCTGGTATCAATATGCAGACGGTGTGTTCCTGGTTGCCGGGCGCCGAAAAGCCGCATGGGTGGAGAACATCCGCAACGACAGCCGCGTGTCGGCGTGTATCGACAAATCTGACCCTCCCTATGTTCGCGTCATGGTTGAAGCCGATGCGGTGATCGCCGATAACGCATGGCTCGGCGATTGGGAGTCGTGGGCCATTCGATACCGAGGGCAAGAGTTAGGCCATCGATACTACGAGGAAACAAAGGACACGCCGCGCGCGTTGATTCGCGTGACGCCTCGAAAAATCACGACTTGGGGAGGCGCGGGTTGGCACCCGCGATACGATGAGTGAGCGCGAGTCATCTGGCATAGACCAGATGAAAATGCCCGATGCGGTGAAACTGCTGAAGAATTGGAACTTTCACGCATACTTCATTGCCGATGTGTTTCACGGTCTGGGCGTGGATGTTCGACTGGTGGCAATGGGCTGATTGGCGCTTGAGTTAACCCACCCTACGCTTTGGGTCGGCATGGTGACTGGAATAGGCGGCCTGACGATGTTCGCGTTCTCGCCTCTGGCCGGCGTTGTCGTCGACCGGTCCAATCGTCGGAATCTGTTGGTGAGTGTGCGTATTGCTCTCATGAACGTATTTCTGGTCGCTGCAGCGCTGGTGTGGACGGGCATGCTATGGGACGTGGCGATGGTGAGTTTCGGATTTTCAAGGAGCTATCCGCTGTCGGTGGCCCTGTTGTTCGTGATGGGATTTGGCGGCTGGCTGCACACCGTGTTCCTGGTGACGCTGTTTCAAACCATTCCGACTGAGGAGATACGAGGTCGCGTGATGAGCGTGTTTGGACTGATCGGAGCGGGGTTCCCTCTTGGATTTTTGCCGGGAGGCGCGTTGGCGGTGACATTAGGATTCGAGGCGTTAAGCAAGACTTCGCCCTTGACCTCGACCTCGTAGCCCCGGGACTCGAGAAACCGCTTCACAGGAAGATACGTCTGATTCTCTCAACGGCCTTGCTCCACCGGCTTTTTGTGTCCCGGGTTCGGATATTCGCGCAGTAGAACCAAGTGAGTCCGTGATCTACTCCTCCTCGAACCCGCTAACTCCGAACGTCAGCGTTCTGCTGTTCTCGGTGACGATGCGTACGACCTGCTCAGGCGCTCCGTCTGGGATGGTCGCCTCGATTTCCAGTGTCACCTTTGACTCCATTGGACCTGGGCAGGCGAGTAGTTACTGGGCTGACCTGGCAAGGGTGGGAATTATCTCTTTCGCCGCTGCCAGCATCTGGCGTCGGAATTCGTCCTCCGTGCTGGCTTGTCTAAAGAACAGTCCCACATGCCGCAAGCCAAGCTCCTGGAGCCTCAGCAGGTCTTCCGCTACCTGGACGGTCGTGCCGGTAAGCATCTCCCTATCTCTATCCATCGTGTCAGGTGCGGACAGGATGTTGGACCAGCCCAGGGCAAGGATGGGAAATCCATCTAGGGAACGCGCCTGTCGCTCGGCCTCCTCTTCGAGCATCGTGAACTGCTGTTTCATCTTCTCTATAGAACTAACGATTGGGAAGTAGCCATCGCCGTATCGCAGAGCGCGACGCATGGCTGCCCGGGTTGCTCCTCCGACAAGGATCGGTGGTCTGGGAACCTGGATGGGCCGTGGACCTGGATACAGCTCCTGGGCCTCGAAACGCACATATCGTCCACTGAACTGCGGCTGCTCATCCGTCCAGAAAGAGCTGAGGATACGAAGCCATTCGTTGGAGACACGACCCCGCTCCTGATACGGTGGTGCGCCAAGAATGCGGTTCTCCGACTCCACATGACCCACGCCTACGCCTAATATCAGGCGTCCCTCGCTTAACTGATCTATCGTGGCCAGAGACCGTGCCAACAGAATCGGGTTCCTGTAGGGTAGAACCAGGACACCGGTGCCCAGGGCGATGCGATTGGTTACGGCGGCCAACCAGCCAAGAATAGTCAGGGGCTCGTAAAAGTGCGCCATACGCTGGCCGGGAGGCCGAGCCGGAGCATCCACCACCCAGAGGCCGGTAAAGCCCAACTGCTCGGCTTCGACCGCAACCTCTTTCAAGAATCGGGCTGAGGCCAATGGGCCAGAATGAGGCAAGAAAAGTCCCAGCTTCAGGCCAGGGCCTTGCCAGGCGATCTGAGAAGGGTTGTCGACTTCTGTGACGGGTGACTTTTGCATTTCATTCCTCGGATTAGAGCCTTCAATGGCTCTCGCCTTACTGGGCTGATCGTAGGGAAAGGGCATCCCTGACATGGCTCACAAACCGTCTACGACCAGCGTCACCTGCCCGGCAGGACGCACGTGTTCCACGTGCCAGTCCTCTGCGGCCATCCAGTGATCGACCCAGGTTGTGTCTGAGTACCTCTGGTCGAGGAGGACTCGGAGACCGCTTGGTGTCTCCGTGAGAATCCCCGCGAGTGGATATCCGCCACAGTTAGGGACAGTGCCAGCCACCACCCCGCATGAGCCTGCCTATGGGGGCAGTATAGGCGATACGATTATCTGCCGTATCTCGCTGGCCTGATGTTGTCACTCTGCCTTACGTTCCCGTTGGCAGGCCCACACTGAACCCGCAAACAGTCCCAATGCTAGGACGATGAGGACTACAGTCTCTCCCAGGTGTCTACC